>Ga0265320_10000039_pt1 | contig 134478 bp, 153 predicted proteins | sample 4827metaG_FD_202087 | JGI IMG/M metagenome (GOLD analysis project Ga0265320, IMG submission 202087) | Rhizosphere microbial communities from Carex aquatilis grown in University of Washington, Seatle, WA, United States - 4-8-27 metaG | ecosystem: Host-associated > Plants > Roots > Rhizosphere...
GGTGGAATTCGGCCAGCGCATTGCCAGGAAATTGGAAGAGAAGATCCTGGAACTGGGCGCGGACCGCGTCGCATCCTTTTCCGCCGAGCCGATCCAGGGCGCCGGCGGATTGATCTTCCCGCCCGAGGGCTATTGGCCGGCGGTGCAGGATGTCTGCGCGCGCCACGACGTTCTGCTGCATCTCGACGAGGTGATCACCGGCTTCGGGCGCACCGGCGCATGGTTCGGCGCGCAGAGCTACGGCATCGCGCCGGACATCATGACGATGGCCAAGGGCCTGTCGTCCGGCTACCAGCCGATCTCCGCGGTGTCGCTCGGCGCCCGCATGGCGCAGACCATTCTCAATGCCCATGAGGAGCTGGTGCACGGCTTCACCTATTCGGGTCATCCGGTGGCGAGCGCGGTGGCGCTCAAGAATCTCGAAGTGATCGAGAAGGCCGGCCTGGTGGCGCGCGCGGGATCCGAGATCGGGCCCTATCTGCAGCGCCGGCTTGGCGAGACCTTCGCCGATCATCCCATCGTCGGCGAGGTGCGCGGCAAGGGTCTGCTGGCGGCGGTGGAACTCGTGCGCGACAAGGCCGAGCGCAAATTCTTTCCCGATCCGGGGAACATCGGAACACTGTGCCGCAACTATTGTTTCGAGGACGGCCTGATCTGCCGCGCGATCCGCGACACGATGGTGCTCGCGCCGCCGCTGGTGGTTTCGCACAGCGAGATCGAGGAGATTCTCGTCAAGCTGAAATCGGCGATCGACCGCACCGCCAAGGATTGCGGCCGGCTGTGACCGCGACAACGTGCAACTCCGGAAAACTGCCTATATCGCGCGCTGAGCAGTGCGCGGGCGAAATCCCCTTGTTTTGGCGCGACAAAGCGGGATTGAAGTTTGTGGCAGATTTACATCTGTCATTAAAAATAATCCAATTATCGCTTTCTCCGAAAAAAATCTTGCAAAGTGTGGCTTCGATGCATAGCTTCAATTTCGAAGGATGAACCATCGTCCGGCAAGCACTGCCCCCCCGCTCGCAAGCCGGGCGACATCCTTCGAAGGTGCCGGTCATCCCCTCCCGGCACCCGCGCGTAAGGCGCATCCGGCGCCCGGTCGGCCCCCCGACCGGGCGTCATTTTATCCGGGGTTCAAGCAACGACGCGCCTGAGCGTGAGATTGATGCGGCCGCCGCCGGGCACCAGCGTCGAGCTCTGCGCCACCACGCGGTCGATGCCGTGGAACATCCGCCGCGCCGGCCCGCCGAACACGACCACATCGCCCGACGACAGCGTCACGCTTTGCGTCGCGCCCCGGCGCGCGGCGCCGCCGAAGCGGAACAGCGCATCGTCGCCGAGCGACACCGACACCACCGGCGCCTCCCCCACCTCCTCGCGATCCTGGTGCAGCCCCATCTTCGCCGAGCCGCGATAGAGATTGACCAGGCAGCACTGCGGCGGCGCGGCAAAACCCGCGACCGTTTCCCACAGGTCAAGAAGCGTCGGCGGAATGGCGGGCCAGGGCGTGCCGGTCACGGGATGCGTCGGCGTATAACGATAGCCCGCGATATCCGACATCCAGCCGAGCGGTCCGAAATTGGTCTCCTCGACCGAGAACGGCTTGCCGGATTTGGGCATGACGGGTTTGTAGAACGGCGCCGCTTCGGCGCGCGCCAGCACGTCGTCCAGCAGGCGGCATTGTTCCGTGCGCGAAAAATATTCGCGCCACAGCGCGACGCCGCGCGCCAGCCCAATCCGCTTCACCATTGCCAGCGATGGGGCGGTGCGCGCCGTTCGAAAATGGCCTTGAAGCTGCCGCCATGGCCGCTCTTCTCCAGCCAGTCGCGCAGCGCTTGCGGCGTATAGCTCTCGCCGATCCATTGCGCGATCGGCCGGCCCTGCGCGCTCTGCGCCGCGAAGGCGATGAACTGCTTGAGCCAGCGCTGCTCGGGCTTGGGCAGATGCAGATAGGGCCAGCGCGCGAACTGCGCCGTCGCTTCGCCCTGCGCGGACCAGCCCTTGCGGTGCAGGATATAGAGGGCGGCGGCGAGGCTGGTGCGATCCTGTCCGCCGGAACACTTGACCAGGAACGGCTTGGGCGCGGCATCGAAGGCTTCGAGCAGCGCGACCAGCATGGCGCGGGTCGGCAGATGGCGCGAATCGAGCATCACGTCGAAATGGGCGATGCCGCGCGCCTCCGTCACCCGCTTCTCGCTGCGCCACCAGCCATATCTGGGATTGGGGCCGCGCAGATTGATCAGCGCCGCGATGCCGTGACGGGCGAGGAAGGGGCCCAGGAAGCCGGCCCAGGCCTGCGCCGCGCGCGCGGCTTCGCCCGGCACGACCCAGTGAAAATTGTAGAGGACGTCACCCGGACCACGCATGGCGGATGTGTAGCGGCGCGCGCTATCATCCGCAAACGCATTGGGGGAGACGGGATGCGGCTCAGTTCCTTGGTACGATTGTGGGCCTGGACCACGCTTCTGGCGGTGGTCGCCTTTGCGATTTTGGCGGTGACCGACAGCAAGCTGAAGGCGGCGACGGGCTTCGGCACGCTGGACCTGCAGTCGGCGCGCACCGCGCTCGACGCCAAGCGCGTCTTTAGCGCCTGGATCGACCGGCAACATGCCGCCGCGGCCGGATTTGGGCTCGGCTTCGACTATCTCTTCATGCCGCTCTACGCGATGGCGTTCTATTTCTCGGCGATCCTGGCGCGCGAGGCGTTCGCGCCCAAGCGCGGCCTGGCGCGGCGCGCGATCGACTATCTCGGATTCGTGCCGCTGGTCGGCGCCGTCGCCGACGCGGTCGAGAACGGCCTGGAGTTCACCATGCTGTCGGGCGGCGCGACCGACGCGCTGGCGGCCGACGCCTTCGCGGCGACGCAGGTAAAATTCGTGTGTTTCTACGTCGGACTGGCGCTGCTGCTCGCGGGCGTCGCGGGTTTCGTCAAACTGCGCCGGCCGAAGAAAGAAGACGAGGCATGACGGCGCATTGGGCGTTCTTCCTCGCGGCATCCGCGCTGCTCGCGGTGACGCCGGGGCCCGGCATCTTCTACGTCGCGGCGCGCACGCTGAGCGGGGGGCGGCGCGAGGGCCTGCTCTCCATCGCCGGCACGGCGGTGGGCGGGCTGGTGCATGTGTGCGCCGGCGCCGTCGGCGTGTCGGCCCTGCTGATGGCGAGCGCGCAAGCGTTCACCGTCCTCAAGTTTGCCGGCGCGCTCTATCTCGTCTGGCTCGGGATCAAGACGATCCGCGAATCCGGCGCGGAGGAAGCGCTTTCGTCCACGCCGTCGCGCCGCGCGTTCCGCGACGGGGTCGCGGTGGAGGCGTTCAATCCCAAGACCGCGATGTTCTTCCTTGCCTTCATCCCGCAATTCATCGATCCGGCGCATTCGGTTGCGCTGCAGTTCGCGGCGCTCGGCGTCGTGTCGGTGGCGTTCAACTGTCTTGCCGATATCGCGGTGGCGCTGGCGGCGACGCGCATGCGCGCCCGGTTCCTGGGGCCCGATCTGCTGCGCTGGACCAAGCGCGTGTCGGGCGCGGTGATGTGCGGGCTCGGCGTGTCGCTGGCGCTGGTGCGTCCTTCGACAAGCTCAGGATGAGGAAATCCTGTTACTCCTCATGCTGAGCTTGTCGAAGCATGAGGAGGCGGGGATCGCTGACGGCTCTAACTGAGCGTCTTTCCCATCCGGATCAGCGGCACGCGTACGCCCGACGGCGTGTCGCTCTCGAACGCTTCGATGTCGTGATAGCCGCAGGCGCGATAGAGCGGTACGCCGGCCAGGGTGGCGGCCAGTTCGACGCGCGCGAAGCCCGCCTGCGCCGCCGCCGCTTCGCAGAGCTGGAGCACGAGGCGGCCGACGCCGCGCCGGGCGAAATCGGGATGCGTGTACATCGCGCGCACCCGCGCCGCGTCCGTCATGGGATCGAGCAGCGCCGCATCGCGCCCGGCGGTGTGATCGCCGCCGAACAACGTCGCGCGCCGGCTCCAGCCGCCGCAGCCGGCGATCGCGCCATCGCTCTCCACGACGAAATAGGTGCCGTCTGCGATCAATTGCGTGTCGAGGCCCATGATCGAGAACGACGCCGCCACGGCCTCAGGCGCCAGGAACGGTTCGAGCAGTTCGCCGATGGCGCGCCGCATCAGCGGTTTGAGAGTGTCGATGTCGTCGGCTCGCGCCACGCGATGCCGCAGGAGATTCGCCATGGCGGCAGTGTCGCGCGGGCGGCCGCGCGCATTCAACCTAGATCCGGAAGGTCAGGTCCACCGAGCCGAACTGGTCGGCGGACGCCTGGGTGCCGAATTCCTTGGTGCGAAACACATGCGTGAAGGACAGGCGCGTTCCGCCGAACTGCAGGACCGCGCCGATCTGCACGTCGCCGACGAAGATTCGCTTGCTGACGCTGGGGCTCGCTTCGAAGCTGTTGCCGTCGAGGAAGATGTTGCGCCCCACCGCACGGCCGTCCACGCCGGCGAAGGCATAGGCGCTGAGCGCGCCGTTCGGCTCGAAAAAGCTGCTGCCCGGCAGGCTGGGTTCGAGGCGGGGCGGCCCAAAATCGTCCGGCAGGTTGATGCCCACCCGCGCCATCGCGCCGGCATTCGCGTAGTCATAGGCATTGCCCACCGCGAAACCGGCATGCGGCTCGAGATCGACGAACAGGCCAAGGATCGATTTGGGCGGAATGAGCTTCCAGCTGCGTTCGTAGAACACGTTGCCGATCGGCTCGCCATGCAGCTGGTAATGCCAGCCGAGCGCCTTCTGGTCGCCGAGCACGGTGTGCACCCAGTTCTGCGCGTCCGCCGCGAACGAGGAGGGCCCGATGACGCCGAGTTGAAGTTCGGCCTGGTCCAGATGGGTGTCCGAATTCGAAAGAATGCCCATGCCGACATACAGATATCCCGCATAGGGGCGGTCGGCGGGGTTGGGCACGACCAGAGCGGTGTTTCGCGGCGTGAAGATGTCTTGTCCGAGCGCATAGTTGGTCCGCACCTCCCCCGTGCTTCCGAAGAACGGCAGGTGATGGGCGAAATTCTCCAGCCAATGGGGCGTGTCTTGCGGCGCCGTCGTGTAGTTGAGCGCGACCCCGTTGGTGTAGTGCTGATCGGTGTTGAAGAAGATGTCGTTCTCGAACTGGATCGAGAGCGCGCCGGAACGCGTGTCTTCCGCCGGCGCGGCCGCGGCCAGGCTGGAAATCGGCATCGCCGCCACAGTGGCGGCCCATAGAAATCTGCGCATGCGTCGTGCCCCGTGCTGCAATGCAAAGCATCTCGCGGGCGGTTCGGTTTCACGCCATGCCGCCGCATGCGGGGATATTTCCGCCCGGTCCTTGACCCGCAAGGCTCCCTCAGTATATTGCGCGGCTTCCGAAGGCCTAGGGTTCTTCGGGAAAGCAAGCTTTTTCAAGGACTTAGGTCATGTTCGCGGTTATCCGCACCGGCGGCAAACAGTACAAAGTGGCCAAGGACGACGTCCTGAAGGTCGAGAAGCTGGTCGGCGACGCCGGCGGCGCGATCACCTTCGGCGAGGTCCTGATGCTGGGCGGCGATACGCTGAAGCATGGGCTTCCGCTGGTCGCCGGCGCCTCCGTGGCGGCCGAGATCGTGGAGCAGGGCAAGGGCGACAAGGTCATCGCCTTCAAGAAGAAGCGCCGCAAGAACACCCATCGCAAGCGCGGTCACCGCCAGCCCTTCACCAAGGTGAAGATCACTGGAATTTCCGCGGGCTGACGCCCGCGGGGCATCGCCGCGGCCTAAGAGAGTTTCGAAGGACTGACGTCATGGCACACAAGAAAGCTGGCGGTTCCTCGCGCAACGGTCGCGACTCGAACCCGAAGATGCTCGGCGTGAAGCTGTTCGGCGGCGAAGCCGTCAGCGGCGGCAACATCATCGTGCGCCAGCGCGGTACCCGGTTCTGGGCGGGCGAAAACGTCGGCATGGGCAAGGACCACTCGCTCTTCGCGCTTTGCGACGGTCAAGTCGCGTTCCGCCAGGGTTTCAAGCGTCGCACGTATGTATCCGTGATTAACGCGACGAACCCGGCGACGAAGATCGCGGCGGAATAGGCGGCTGAAGACATAGGCCGCCCGAGAAATCGGCGGCCCAATATCAGGAGGGAATTGGTCCGCCCAATTCCCTTTTTTCGTCCCTCCGCTGGAGGGACGTGTCATGTCGGCCTTGTTGGAAACCGAGAGATTGTTGTTACGACCGCCCGGACGGCGCGATATTCCCGCGATCGTGCCGTTGGCGAACGACTACGACGTCGCCAAGAATCTCTCCCGGATGCCGCACCCCTACGCCGAACAAGACGGCGAGAACTTTGTGGCGATGTGCGAAGAGAAGCGGGCCGCCGGTACGGACTTCAATTTCGCCATCACGCTCAGGTCCGACGGCGCGTTCATCGGCTGCATCGGCCTTCATCTGAAGGACGGCGCGTTCGAGTTCGGCTATTGGCTGGGGCGGCCCTTTTGGGGCCGGGGCTATGCGACGGAAGCGGCGCACCGCCTGGTCGCTTTCGCCTTCGACGACCTGAAGGCCGACGGGGTGTGGGCGGGCTGGTATCACGACAATCCTCGCTCGGGCAACGTGCTCAAGAAACTGGGCTGCGTGCCGAAAGGCTTCGACAAGCGTTTCTGCTTCGCCCGGGGCATGGATATCGGCTGCAATCTGGTGACGCTGAGCCGCGAGGCGTTCTTGGGCAGGAGGGCGGCATGAGCTTTCAGCCGACGACCCAGCGCCTGATCCTGCGCGCGCCCACGATGACCGACATGCCGGCCTTCGTCGCGCTGCTCGGCGATTACGAGGTGGCGAAGAACCTGCGCACCGTGGCGCACCCCTATAGCGAGACCCTATTTCGGGAATTCCTGGTCAAGGTCGATCAGGAGCGCCGGGAAGGCACCGACTTCTGCTTTGCCGTCACACGGGCGATGGACGGCGCTTTTCTCGGCGTGGTTTCGGTCCACAGGCGCGCGGCGGGAACGTGGTCGCTGGGCTATTGGTATGGCAAGCCCCATTGGGGTCAGGGCTATGCCACGGAAGCGGCCTGGCCGGTGATGCGCTTCGCCTTCGAGGATACCGGGGCCGACCGGCTGATCGCGCACTGGTTCGACGACAACCCGGCCTCCGGCGCGGTGCTGCACAAGCTCGGCTTCGCGATCACCGGGGTGATCCGGGTCAGAAGCCTGGCCCGCGGCTGCGAGGTGCTCTCCAACCGCGTCCAGTTGACGAAAGAGCAATTTGCGCGAAAGAAGGCGGCATGACGTCCGCGCGCGACCGACATACTTGGTGGATAGCCTCTCCCGCGCGCGGGAGAGGTTAGGGGTCTCCCATGAAGTTCCTCGATGTCGCGAAGGTCTATGCCCAATCGGGCCATGGCGGGAACGGCTGCGTCGCCTTCCGGCGCGAGAAGTTCATCGAATATGGCGGCCCCTGGGGCGGCAATGGCGGGCGCGGCGGTGACGTCGTCGTCGAAGCGGTCGACCATCGCAACACGCTGATCGATTTTCGCTTCCAGCAGCATGTCCGCGCCAAGAACGGCGAGCCCGGCATGGGCAAGGAGATGACCGGCGCCAATGGCGACGACGCCGTGATGAAAGTGCCGCCCGGCACGCAGGTCTATGAAGAGGACGGCGAGACGCTGATCGCCGATCTGGCGACCACGGGCCAGCGCGTCCGCCTGCTTAAGGGCGGCAATGGCGGCTTCGGCAACGCGCATTTCAAGAGCTCGACCAATCAGGCGCCGCGCCATGCCAATCCCGGCCAGCCGGGCGAGGAAAAGACCGTCATCCTCAAGCTCAAGCTGATCGCCGATGCCGGGTTGATCGGCATGCCCAATGCCGGCAAGTCGACGTTTCTGTCGCGCGTCTCCGCGGCGCGGCCCAAGATCGCCGATTATCCCTTCACGACGCTGGAGCCGCAGCTCGGCGTGGTGAAGATCGACGAAACCGATTTCGTGCTGGCCGATCTGCCGGGCCTGATCGAGGGCGCGCATGAGGGCGTCGGCCTGGGCGACCGCTTCCTCGGCCATGCCGAGCGCTGCAACGTCATCCTGCATCTGCTCGACGGCACGCAGAGCGAGATCGCCAAGACCTACAAGACCATCCGGGCCGAACTCGAAGCCTATGGCAATGGCCTGGAAGACAAGCCCGAGATCGTGGCGCTGAACAAGGTCGATGCGATCCCGAAGGTGGCGCTGGCGAAGAAGCGCGCGTCGCTGGAGAAGGCGTGCGGCCACAAGGCGTTCGTGATCTCCGGCGTCACCGGCGAAGGTGTCGAGGATGTGCTGCGCGCGCTGGCGAAGGAGATCGCCAAGCGGCGCGCGCCGAAGAAAGTCGTGGCGAAGGCGGGAGAGTGGACGCCGTGAGCGATCCCTTCGCCGCCGCCAAACTCGTCGTCGTCAAGGTCGGTTCCGCGCTTCTGGTCGATCGCGAGAGCGGCGAGCTGCGCCGTTATTGGCTCAAATCGCTGTGCGCCGACGTCGCCGAGCTGAAGCGCGCCGGCAAGAGCGTGCTGATCGTCTCCTCCGGCGCCATCGCGCTCGGCCGCCGCGCGCTCAAGCTGAAGAAAGGCGTTCTCAGGCTCGAAGAGAGTCAAGCGGCCGCCGCGGCTGGCCAGGTGCGTCTCGCGGAGGCCTATGCCGATATCCTGGCCGGCGAAGACATCGTGGCCGCCCAGGTGCTCCTGACTTTGGACGATTCGGAGCAGCAGAGCCGCTATTCCAACGCGCGCGCCACGCTCATGACTCTGCTCAAATTGGGCAGCGTGCCGGTGATCAACGAGAACGACACGGTCGCCACGGAAGAAATCCGCTATGGCGACAACGATCAGCTCGCGGCGCGCGTGGCCGGGATGATCGCGGCCGACCTGCTGGTGCTGCTCTCGGACGTCGACGGCCTTTACACCGCCGACCCGACGCGCGCGACCGATGCGCGGCATATCCCCGAGGTCGCCGCCATCACGCCGTCCATCGAGGCTATGGCGGGCGAATCGATCTCCGGATTGGGACGCGGCGGCATGGCGTCGAAAATCGCGGCGGCCAAGATCGCGACCTTGGTGGGATGTTCGGTCGTCATCGCGAAGGGCAAGGCCAACCATCCGCTGGCGGCCATTCGCGAGGGCGAGCGTTGCACACGGTTCGCCGCAAGCGGTACACCAGCCGCGTCGCGCAAGCGCTGGATCGCCGGCGTGCTCAAGCCGGCCGGTGTTTTGATCGTCGATGCCGGTGCGGTGCGGGCGCTGGCCGACGGCAAGAGTCTTCTGCCTGCCGGCGTTCGACAGATCGATGGACGATTCTCGCGCGGCGAAGCCGTCGTGGTGAAGGACGGCCAAGGCCGCGAGATCGCGCGCGGGCTGATCGCCTATGACGTCGAGGACGCCGAGCGTATCGCGGGCAAACGCAGCGCCGAGATCGAACGGATTCTCGGCTTTCACGGCGGCGACGAGATGATCCATCGCGACGACCTCGCGCTGACGGCGAGCGTGCCATGAGCTTGCGCGACGAGATGACGGCGCTTGGCGCCTCGGCGAAGGATGCGGCGCGCGCGATGCGCGAGGCTTCGACGCAGACGAAGAACACGGCGCTGCGCGCCGCCGCCGCCGCGATCCGGGCCGCCAAGGCGCAGATCCTGGCGGCGAACGAGACGGATTTGGCCGCCGGCCGTGCCGCCGGCTTGTCCCAGGCGCTGCTCGACCGGCTGGCGCTGGACGACAACCGCATCGACGCGATGGCGAAGGGCGTCGAGGACGTCGCTGCGCTGGCCGATCCGGTCGGCCGGGAACTGGCGCGCTGGACGGTGCCCAGCGGCCTCGACATCGCGCGCGTGGCGACGCCCATCGGCGTCATCGGCATGATTTATGAGAGCCGGCCGAATGTGACGGCGGATGCCGGAGCGTTGTGCCTGAAATCCGGCAATGTCTGCATCCTGCGCGGCGGCTCGGATTCGGCGCAGTCCTCGGCCGCGATCCACGCCGCGATGGTCGAGGGCCTGCGCGCCGCCGGCTTGCCGCAGGCCGCCATCACCCGCGTGCCGACCACGGATCGCGAAGCGGTCGGGCTGATGCTGGAAGGGTTGAACGGCGCCATCGATCTCATCATCCCGCGCGGCGGCAAGGGCCTCACCGGACGCGTGATGGCGGAGGCGCGGGTGCCGGTGCTGGCGCATCTCGAAGGGGTTTGCCACGTCTACATCCACGCGGCGGCCGATCCGGCCAAGGCGCGCGCCATTGCGGTGAACGCCAAGATGCGGCGGACGTCGGTGTGCGGCGCGGCGGAGACGCTTTTGATCGATCGCGCGGTCCTGCCGACGCTGGGCGTTGCCGTGCTGAACGATTTGGCGAAAGCCGGTTGCGAAATTCGCGGCGACCAGGCGGTGCGCTCGCTCTTTCCCGATGCCAGGGCGGCGAATGACGAAGACTGGTCGATGGAATATCTCGATGCGGTGATCGCGGCGAAGGCGGTCGACGGCCTCGAGGACGCCATCGCGCATATCGAACGCTACGGCTCGCATCACACCGAGGCCATCGTCACCGAGGACAGGAAAGCGGCGGAGCGGTTCCTTTGCGCGCTCGACTCGGCCATCGTGCTGTGGAACGCCTCGACGCAATTCGCCGACGGCGCGGAGTTCGGCATGGGGGCGGAGATCGGCATCGGCACGGGCAAGCTGCACGCGCGCGGTCCGGTCGGCGTCGAGCAGCTCACCACCTTTAAATACATCGTGCGCGGCACGGGGCAGATACGGCCGTGAAGATCAAGCTCGAACGTCCGCAGGCCCATTGGGTGCGACCGCCGGGGCCGGTGGCGCCGGGGCTCAAGATCGGCCTGCTCGGCGGTTCGTTCAATCCGGCGCATGAGGGCCATCTGCATGTCAGTGAGGTGGCGCTGAAGCGACTCGGCCTCGACTACGTGTGGTGGCTGGTGACGCCGCAAAATCCGCTCAAACCCGCCCTCGGCATGGCGCCGCTGGCCGAGCGCGTGCACAGCGCGCGCTGCGTGGCGCGCCATCCGCGCATCGTGGTGATGGACATCGAGCGCGACTTCCGCACGCATTATTCCTTCGACACGCTGCGCGCCCTGCAGCGGCGCTTTCCCCAGGTGAAATTCACCTGGCTGATGGGCAGCGACAATCTGCAGATCTTCCGCCGCTGGCACCGCTGGGCCGATTTGGCGCGCCGCGTGCCCATCGCGGTGATCCAGCGCCCGGGAACCGTGATGGCGATGCGCGCCGCCAAGCCGATCCAGCGTTTCGGCCAGGTGCGGCACGAACGCCGGCTGTGCGGCAAGGCCGCCCCGGCCATCCTGATCCTGGAGGGCAAGCGCAACAAGCAGAGCGCCACCGCGATCCGCGCGGCGCAACGCTTCGGCGAGGGCTTTGTCGGCGCATTGCCCACATGATAGATTGGCATTGCCGCGCGATACCCCGCGCGATGGAGGATTTGCTCTGACCAAGAAGACCCAAGGCGCGGCGAAGGCGCCCGCCAAGCGAAAGGCCGCCAAGCCCGCGAAAAAGACCGTTGCCAGGAAAGCCGCCCCGAAGAAATCTGTGCCCAAGAAAGCCGCGCCGGCGCCCGATACCGTGCTGCTGGAGCGCATCCGCACCTCGCTGGACGACGACAAGGCGCAGGATATCGTGACCATCGACATGGCCGGGCGCTCCTCGCTGGCCGATGCGATCGTCATCGCGACGGGAACCTCGTCGCGCCATGTCGCGGCGATCGCCGAGCACCTGGCGCGGCGGCTGAAGGAGGCGGGCTACGGCACGCGGCCGGTGAACGGCGCGCAGCAGGGCGACTGGGTGCTGGTCGATGCCGGCGACGTCATCGTCCACATCTTCCGCCCCGAGGTGCGCGAATATTACCAGCTCGAACGCATGTGGTCGGTCGACGAGCCGCAACGCCAGCGGGCGTGAATTTTCACGACGTCTAAGGTCTTGCGAAGAGCGCTTTCTTCACCGCCGCCACATACTGCTCGGCTGCATCCTTCTGAAGGATGGTACCGGTCATTATCTGCAGGTCATTTCCGGCCGTGTTTACGCTCACTTTCGGCCAGCCGATCAACAATATTATACCGAGTGCAGCGAATATTATGCCGACCACAATAACGCCTCCGGAGCCGCTAGAAAAACTGGCCAGTCCAATCAGAAGAAGTATGATTCCGCCTAACGTATTTCTGCTTGTTTCAATTCTTACCGAGGTTACATGTCTAATCGGAAGGTCCTCTTGCGAGCCGCCCGCAAACCAGGTTTTCTTGGCACGTACAACGATTCTATCGGGATAGACCGCGCCGAATTCATTACTAAATGAGCTTTGATCTGACATCTGTTTCCCCCAATAAATATTGCAACTCAATTGTTTCTTATCATCCAACTTTAAGTTGCTCAAGGTGGGCTCCCTTGGCTTGATCCGGTCGGCGCTTGCAAGCACTAATCGCGCCTCGCTCAGGGCGTCGAGGGAAGATTTTCATGCGTCTGCACATCTTTGCGGTCGGGTTCGCGCGCGGCACCCAGGAGGGTGCGCTGACCGAGGATTTCGTCGGCCGCGCCGTCGCGATGGGCCGGCGCCTCGGATTCAGCGCCGTCGTCTGCGAGGAAATCGCGGTCTCCAAGGAGCGGGAGGTCAAGAAGCGCATGGCCGACGAGGCCGAGCGGTTGGCGCGGCGCGTGCCCGAGGGCGCGCATATCGTGCTGCTCGACGCCAAGGGCAAGGGCATGACGAGCGAGGATTTCGCCGAGATGCTGGGCGCGCTCCGCGACGCGGGCACGCGCGACCTCGTCTTCGCGATCGGCGGTCCGGATGGATTGGCGCCGCTGCCGGGCAAGAAGGCGGGGCGCAGCCTGGCGTTTGGGCCGCAGACCTGGCCGCATCTTCTGGTGCGCGCGATGTTGAGCGAGCAGATCTACCGCGCGCTGACGATCCTGGCCGGGCACCCCTATCACCGGGCGTAAGCATGATCCTCCCCCGCAAAGCGGGGGAGGAACAGATTTTTAACCACACTCTGCAATTGTGGTGTGTCGCAATGGGACGAGGGCCCATGGAGATCTACGGTCCGAGACGGGTGGAGGCGGTCACGGTGCGCCGCATCGCCAAAGGCGCGTCCGGCACGGCGAGCCCTTTTCAGGTTTCCGACGCGGGCGAAGCCCATGCCCAGGTGGTGAGCGGGCCGGGCCCGATCGGCGCCCTCGACTCCATCCTGATGCTGCAGGGCCTCGACGATTCCACCGACGGCAGGTCGAAGGCCGCCGCGCACGGCGAGGCGCTGCTCGACATGCTCGATCAGGTGCGCGATGGGTTGCTGGCCGGCGGCGTGCCGCGCACGACGCTCAATCGCCTGGCCAACGCGGTGACGCGCCGCCACGACCAGTTCAACGATCCCAAGCTGCAGGCCGTGCTCGACGAGATCGAGCTTCGCGCCCATGTCGAGCTGGCCAAGCTCGAGATGAGCGACAAGCGGGTGGCGTAGATCGCTTAACCCTCCCGTTCACGGGAGGGTCGAAATTTGCGAAGCAAATTTCGGGGAGGGGACAGACCCTCCAGAAGAGAACCGACTGCACCGCTGCCCCCTCCCCGAAAAATCATCGCTACGCCCAGATTTTTCGACCCTCCCGTTCACGGGAGGGTTAAGGACACCGCCGCGCTCCGGACGTCACACCGGCTGCGGCCGGTTGGCCGGGTGGGCGCTTTCGGCGGCCGGCGGATACCACAAATAGCGGTGCAGGATGTATTTCGGCGCGCCTTGCGGCGGCAGTCCGGCGTGCTGGTAGAGCCAGAGCGGTGGAAAGATCAGCATGCGGCCCGACGCCGGCGCGACGCTGACATCCAGCGACGGGAACACGGTTTCTCCGCCGGCCGGCGCGTTGAGATAGAGGATCGCGGTCAGGAAGCGGCGGCTCTGTTCCTCGTTCATCACGTCGACATGCGGCGCGAAGCCTTCATTGCCGTTCGGCATGTAGCGCTTCATGCGGACTTTTTCGGCGGAGACCTTGTTGGGCCAGCTTGCGCCGACCTGAAGCTCCTGCCAGTAGCGCTGGATCGCCCGCATCATGACGTCGAGGATTTCGACTTCGATATCCGGCCAATGGCGGCTGACATTGATCTCGGCGAAATTGTAGGAACGCTCGGCTTGCATGCGCTCGTGCAGGTCCGTTGCCGCCTCGAACTTGTCGATCAGCGCCGCGCAGCGCTGCGGCGCGAGCGTGCCGTCATAGACCTTGATGTAGTCGGCGAGCAGCTTGGCCAAAGGGGCCGCTCAGATATCCAGCAGCAAACGCTGCGGGTCTTCGAGGTTTTCCTTCACCCGCACCAGGAACGTCACCGCCTCGCGGCCGTCGACCAGGCGGTGATCGTAGGAGAGCGCCAAATACATCATCGGCTTGATGACGACCTTGTCGTCTTCCGCCACCGGGCGCGGCTGGATCTTGTGCATGCCGAGGATGCCGGACTGCGGCGTGTTGAGGATCGGCGTCGACATCAGCGAGCCGAACACCCCGCCATTGGTGATGGTGAAGGTGCCGCCTTGCAGCTCGTCCAGCTTCAGCTTGTTGTCGCGGGCGCGCAGGCCGTAATCGTGGATCTTGGCCTCGATGCCGGCGAGCGAGAGCAGGTCGGCATCGCGCACCACCGGCACGACCAGGCCGCGCTCGGTCGAGACCGCCACGCCGATGTCGTAGTAGTTCTTGTAGACGACGTCGTCGCCTTCGATCTCGGCGTTGACGTTGGGCAGCTCCTTGAGCGCCGCGATGCAGGCCTTGACGAAGAAGCCCATGAAGCCGAGGCGCACGCCGTGCTTCTTCTCGAAGCTGTCCTTGTATTCGGCGCGCAAGGCCATGACGTGGCTCATGTCGACCTCGTTGAAGGTCGTGAGCTGGGCGGCGGTGTTTTGCGATTCCTTGAGGCGCAGCGCGATGGTCTTGCGCAGCCGGCTCATCGTCACGCGCTCCTCGCGGTCGGCGCGCGGACGCGGACCGGCATGGACCGGCGCGGGTGCCGGGCGCACCGCGCTGCGTTCGGCGGCGCGGGCCTCAAGCGCTTCGAGCATGTCGCCCTTGGTGACGCGGCCATCCTTGCCGGTGCCGGCAACGGTCGAAGTGTCGACATTGTTCTCTTCCGCGATGCGGCGCGCCGAGGGCATCGGCGCCGGCGCGGCGGCAACGGGCGCCGGCTTCGGCGCTTCGACCACTTTCGGCGCAGGCTTGGGCGCTGGTGCCGGCTTCGGCGCCGCGGCCTGCGGATTCTTGGCGGGCGTGGCGGAGGCGGTGCCCTTGGCGCCTTCCGCGATGGCGCCGAGCAGGGCGCCGACCTGGACCGTGTCGCCTTCCTTGACCGAGATCGATTCGAGCGAACCGTCGGCCGGCGAGGGCACCTCGACCGTGACCTTGTCGGTTTCCAGCTCGAGCAGCGGCTCGTCGCGCGCCACCGCCTCGCCCTCTTTCTTGAACCAGCGTGCCACCGTGGCTTCGGTGACCGACTCGCCCATGGCGGGGACTTTGATTTCGATGCTCATCGGAGCCTCTTTCGGCCCTCATGCTTCGACAAGCTCAGCATGAGGATATGGAGAACGTCCTCACCCTGAGCTTGTCGAAGGGTGAGGGCAAGTTGGATTCACAGCGTCAACGCCTCGGCGAGGAACACCTTCAGTTCGGCATTGTGCTGGCTCATCAGGCCCGCCGCGGTCGAGGCATATTCGGGCCGGCCGACATAGCGCGGCACGGCCTTGCCGCCCAGTTGCGCGACGGTCTGCTCGATCCGGGGGCGCACGAAGCTCCAGGCGCCCTGGTTCTGCGGTTCTTCCTGGCACCAGACGAGATCGGCCTTGGGGAAGCGGTTGAGCTCCAGCGCCAGCACGTTCTCCGGGAAGGGATAGAGCTGTTCCAGCCGGATGACCTGGATGCGGCCCTCGTTCAGCTTGTCGCGCGCTTCCATCAGATCGAAATAGACCTTGCCGCTGCACAGGATCACGCGCTCGATCGCGCGGTCCTCGACCAGCCTGGTCGTCCAGGCGCCGGGCACCGCTTCGGCCTGATCGCGCAGCACGCGATGGAAGGACGAGCCGGGGCCGAAATCGGCCAGGAACGAGGTGCACTTCTTGTGGCGCAGAAGCGATTTTGGCGTCATCAGGATCAGCGGCTTGCGGAACGGCCGGTGCATCTGGCGGCGCAGGACGTGGAAGTAGTTCGCCGGCGTGGTCGGCATGCAGACCTGGATGTTGTCCTGGGCGCAAAGCTGCAGATAGCGCTCCAGCCGGGCGGAGGAATGCTCCGGCCCCTGGCCCTCATAGCCGTGCGGCAGGAGCATGACGAGGCCGCACATACGCAGCCATTTGAGTTCGCCCGAGGCGATGAACTGGTCGATGATGACCTGCGCGCCGTTGGCGAAATCGCCGAACTGCGCCTCCCACAGCGTCAGCGCCTTGGGCTCGGCCGAGGAATAGCCGTACTCGAAACCGAGCACGGCCTCTTCGGAGAGCAGCGAGTCGATGATCTCGAACGGCGCCTGGCCGTCGCGGATGTTCGCCAACGGGTAATAGCGCTTCTCGGTCTCCTGATCGACGAGGGCCGCATGGCGCTGGCTGAACGTGCCTTCCGTCGAATCCTGACCCGAGAACCGGATCGGCATGCCTTCCAGCATCAGCGTGCCGAAGGCGAGCGCTTCCGCCGTGGCCCAGTCGAAGCCCTCGCCGGACGCGAACATCGCGGCTTTGGCTTCCAGGTTGCGCGCCACCGTCTTGTGCAGGTTGAAGCCCTCCGGCACGCGGGTCAGCGCGGCGCCGGCCTCGCGCACCAGATCGAGCGGCACCGCGGTCTCGCCGCGGCGGTCGCCCGCCGTCGCGACGCCGAGGCCCGACCAGCGACCGTCGAGCCAGTCGGCATGCTCCGGCTTGTGAGTCTTCGACGCCGTGAGCTCCGCATCGAGCCGGGCCGTGAAGGCCTTCAGCATCTCGTCCGCCTCGGCTTGCGTCAGCGTGCCTTCGGCGACCAGCTTTCTGGTGTAGAGCACCAGCGTGCTGGGATGATCCTTGATCGCCTTGTACATCAAGGGCTGGCTGAAGGTCGGTTCCAGCGTCTCGTTATGGCCGAAACGGCGATAGCACACCATGTCGATCACCACGTCCTTGTGGAACAGCTGGCGGAATTCGGTGGCGATGCGGGCGCAATGCACGACGGCCTCCGGATCGTCGCCGTTCACGTGGAAGATCGGCGCCTGCACCATCAGCGCGATGTCGGTGCAATAGGGCGAGGAGCGCGAGAACGCCGGCGAGGTGGTGAAGCCGATCTGGTTGTTGATGATGAAGTGGACCGTGCCGCCGGTGTTGAAGCCTCTCGTCCCACTCATCGCGAAACACTCGGCCACCACGCCCTGGCCGGCGAAGGCGGCATCGCCGTGCAGGATCAGCGGCAGGACGCTGGTGCGCCCGGCCGTGTCCTCGAGCTGTTGCTGCTTGGCGCGCGCCTTGCCCAGCACGACGGGGTCGGACGCCTCCAGATGCGACGGGTTGGCGGTCAGCGAGAGATGGACGTTGTGATTGTCGAAGGAACGGTCGGACGACGCGCCGAGGTGGTATTTCACGTCGCCCGAACCCTGGACCTCGCTCGGATTGGCGCTGCCGCCGGAGAATTCGTGGAAGAGCTGGCGATAGGGCTTGCCCATGACGTTGGCGAGCACGTTCAGGCGCCCGCGATGCGCCATGCCGATGACGATTTCCTTCACGCCGAGCTGGCCGCCGCGCTTGATGATCTGCTCCAGCGCCGGGACCATCGCCTCGCCGCCGTCGAGCCCGAAACGCTTGGTGCCGAGGAAGCGCAGGGACCCGAACTTCTCGAAGCCCTCCGCCTCGACCAGCTTGTTGAGGATCGCCTTCTTGCCTTCGGGCGAGAACACGATCTCCTTGTCGGGGCCTTCGATGCGGCGCTGCAGCCAGTCCTTCTGCTCGGCGTCGTTGATGTGCATGAACTCGTAGCCGATGCGGCCGCAATAGGTGCGCTTGAGAATCTCGGTCACCTGGCGCGGCGTGCCGGTCGACAATCCCATGACGCCGTCGAGGAAGATCGGCCGGTCCAGATCCTCGGCATGAAAACCGTAGAAGGACGGCTCGAGTTGCGGATGCGGCTGCTTGGGCGTGATCTTGAGCGGATCGAGATCGGCTTCGAGATGGCCGATGACGCGGTAGGCGCGCACGAGCTGAATGGCGCGGATCGAATCCTGCGCCGCCTTGTGCAGATCGGCCTCGCTGGCCTGCCCCTTCCGGGCCGGCCATTGGCCGGTCAGCGCACCGACGAGATCGCCATTCTCCAATTGTGGTTTCTTGTCCCGCCGCCATTCCGGGCCGCGGCCGAGTTGGGCCGGATCGAGCGCGGTCTGACCAAGGCTCGAAAAATAGGCACGCCAGCTTTGGTCGACGGCATCGGGGTTTTCGAGATACTGGGCATAGAGGGATTCGACGAAGGCCGCGTTGGTCCCCGAAAGGAACGAGGTCGCCTCCAGCAAGTCGTTGGAGCCGCGGGCGAGAGGCGATGATTGGCTTGTCATTTCAGAGTCTTAGGGGCCGGGCTTGTTGGGTCCGGCCGATCCGTTGCGGATGAGAACCGTGGGCTGGCGTGGTAGCGCCGTTGGGGCGCCAATTCAACGCTTCTTAGCGTTAAATATGGGTGTGCGATGGCGCAATTGCGACAGCGGGATGACGCGCTGCGCCCGATCAACGTCACAGCGATTTCCGTCGGCATCGTGGCGGCGCAAGGCTAAGAGGGGGCCATGGAACCCAAGCGGCTGACATCGCTGGACGCGCTGCGCGGGATCGCGGCGCTCTCCATCGTGTTTTGGCACTGGCAGCACTTCTTCGCCATCGACGGCGACTGGATGGCGGGCTGGAGCCGCGATCAACAGCCGCTCTACTGGCTATTCAAGCCGCTCTACGTCCAGGGCTGGGCCGCCGTCGATCTGTTCTTCGTGCTCTCGGGCTTCGTGTTCTTCTGGCTCTACGGCGAGGCGATCCGCCAGCGCGGCGTCGGGCCCTTGCGCTTCGCGCAGTTGCGGGCCTCGCGGCTCTATCCGTTGCACGTCGTGCTGCTGATCGCGGTGGCGATCATGCAGTATGTGTTCTTCCGGATGAACGACGGCTTCTTCATCTACGACGCGAACGACGCGCCGCATTTCCTGGCGCAGCTCTTCCTGGTGCAGAACTGGTATCCGCTTAGCCCCCAGAGCTTCAACGGCCCGGCGTGGTCGGTGTCGCTCGAATGCCTGCTCTATGCGGTGTTTTTTGTCGCCTGTCGGCTGGGCGTGCGTGCCGGCTGGCGCGCGATCCTGATCGCGCTGGCCGCGGTGCCGATGCTGTGGATCGACGAGCACATAGCGCGCGGCTTCATCGGCTTCTTCATGGGCGGCGTGATGGTCGGTGTGTGGCGGAGCCTGCGCGAGCATCCCCAGGCCACCGCGATCGCGCGGGGCCTCGGTCTCGCCGCGGTCGCGGGCTGGGCGACGCTGTTCGCGATGCTCTATGTCGACAGCCCGCTGCTGGCCGGCGGCGAGAGCAATGCGCGCTTTCTCTTGATGTTCGATTTCGTGTTGTGCCCGCTGACCGTGCTGGCGCTGGCGATGCGCGAGCGCGCGGACAAAAGGCACTGGGCGGTGCTGGGGTTCCTCGGCGACATCAGCTACGCGACCTATCTGCTGCATTTTCCGATGCAGCTCGCGCTCGCGTTGATCGCCGATCGGCTCGACTGGGAGCCGCAGGTGTTCATGCAGGGCTGGGTGCTGGGCGCGTTCTATGTCGTGCTGATCGGGCTGGGCGCGCTCAGCTATAATGTCTTCGAACGGCCGATGCAGCGCCTGCTGCGCAACATCGGCCAGCCGAAATCGGTATTGGCCAAGGCGCCAGGTTAGTTCCCCTTCAGCAGCTCCACCAGCGTGGTGCCGAGCGCCGCCGGATTGAGCGAGACGCGGATTCCGGCCGCCTTCATCGCCTCGATCTTGGAATTGGCGTCGCCCTTGCCGCCGGAGATGATCGCGCCGGCATGGCCCATGCGTCGGCCGGGGGGCGCCGTGACGCCGGCGATGAATCCAACCATCGGCTTCTTGGTCTTGTTGTGCTTGACGAAGTCGGCTGCGTCTTCCTCGGCGCTGCCGCCAATCTCGCCGATCATGATGATGCTCTTGGTTTCGGGGTCGGCCAGCAGCATCTCCAGCACTTCGATGTGCTCGGTGCCCTTCACCGGATCGCCGCCGATTCCGACACAGGTGGTCTGGCCGAGGCCGACCGCCGTGGTCTGCGCCACCGCCTCATAGGTCAGCGTGCCGGAGCGCGACACGATGCCGACCGTGCCGCGGCGGTGGATGTGGCCGGGCATGATGCCGATCTTGCACTCGCCGGGCGTGATCACGCCGGGACAGTTGGGTCCGATCAGCCGCGACTTCGAACCCGACAGCGCGCGCTTGACCTTCACCATGTCGAGTACCGGGATGCCTTCGGTGATGCAGACGATCAGTGGAATTTCCGCGTCGATGGCTTCGAGGATCGCGTCGGCGGCGAAGGGCGGCGGCACATAGATCGCGCTCGCCGTGGCGCCGGTCGCCTCCTTGGCCTCGCGCACCGTGTCGAACACGGGAAGGCCCAGATGCGTCGAGCCGCCTTTGCCGGGCGAGGTGCCGCCGACCATCTTGGTGCCGTAGGCGATGGCCTGCTCGGAATGGAACGTGCCCTGGTTTCCGGTGAAGCCCTGGGTGATGACGCGCGTGTTCTTGTCGACGAGGATGGACATGGAATTTGTACTCTCAGTGGAGTTGTCGTGGTTCTTGTCCTCCCCCTGAAAGGGGGAGGTCGCCCGGCGAAGCCGGGCGGGTGGGGGGCGTCGGAAGCGCACGGCGGATGCCCTCCAGAACGCCTTCGAGATTGCCGTTCAATTCGTGATTCCAGAAGCGGAGCACCGTGATGTTTTTTCTCGCCAGGAAGCGGGTGCGGGCCTCGTCGTGGCGGCGGGCATCCGGCGTCCCGTGTTGACTGCCGTCCAGTTCCACGGCGAGTTTCGCGGGCGGGCAGTAGAAATCCAGAAAGTAGGGGCCGACGGGATGCTGGCGGCGAAACGGAAAGCCCAGCGCACTGTCGCGTAGGAAGACCCAGAGCTTCACTTCATGTCTGGTCATCGCCCGGCGCAACTCGCGTGCGCGCGCCGTCTGCGCGGGTGAGAAAGTGAACGGCATCAGACTCCCCCCACCCGCCGGGCTTTGCCCGGCGACCTCCCCCCTTCGGGGGGAGGATTGACGACGACGCACAGCGTCGCGCTCACCCCTTCACCGCTTTCACGATCTTCTGCGCCGCGTCGGCGAGGTCGTTGGCGGAGACGATGGGAAGGCCGCTGTCGGCCAGGATCTTCTTGCCGAGTTCCACATTGGTGCCTTCCAGGCGCACCACCAGCGGCACTTTCAGCGACACCTCCTTGGCGGCGGCGATGATGCCTTCCGCGATGATGTCGCATTTCATGATGCCGCCGAAGATGTTGACCAGGATGCCTTTCACATTGGGATCGCTGACGATGATCTTGAACGCGGCCGTCACCTTCTCCTTGCTCGCGCCGCCGCCGACGTCGAGGAAGTTTGCCGGCTCGCTGCCATAGAGCTTGATGATGTCCATCGTCGCCATGGCGAGGCCCGCGCCGTTGACCATGCAGCCGATTTCGCCGTCGAGCTTGATGTAGGAGAGGTCGTATTTGCTCGCCTCGACCTCCATCGGGTCTTCCTCGTCGAGGTCGCGCAGCGCCTGGATGTCCTTGTGGCGATAGAGCGCGTTGTCGTCGAAATTGATCTTGGCGTCGAGGCAGATGACTTTGCCGTCCTTGGTCAGGACCAGCGGGTTGATCTCCAGAAGGCTCATGTCCTTGGCGATCACCGCGTCGTAGAGCGATTTGATCACGCCGCCGACCTGCTTGGCGGCATCGCCCTTCAGCTTCAAGGCGGTCGCGATCTCGAGCCCGACATAGGGTGAATAGCCGACGGCCGGTTCGATCTGGAAGGTCTTGATCTTGTCGGGCGTCTTGTGCGCCACCTCTTCGATGTCCATGCCGCCTTCGGTCGAGGCGATGAAGGCGACGCGGGACGTGGCGCGGTCGACCAGGGCCGAGAGATAAAGCTCGCGGTCGATCGCCGAGCCGTCCTCGATGTAGAGCCGCTTGACGACGCGGCCATGCGGCCCGGTCTGATGCGTCACCAGCGTCATGCCGAGCATGCGCTTGGCTTCCTTCTCAACGTCTTCGATGGATTTGACGACTTTCACGCCGCCGCCCTTGCCGCGCCCGCCGGCATGGATCTGCGCCTTCACCACCCAGACCGGCCCGCCCAGTTCCTTCGCGGCGGCGACCGCTTCGGCGACCGTGAAGGCCGCCTTGCCGCGCGGCACGGGAGCGCCGAAGCCGCGGAGAACCTCCTTGGCCTGATATTCGTGGATGTTCATGGGCTGTCCTGATGCTGGGAATGACGGGATGGCCGGCACAATAGCAGCCGACTTGCCCTTCGCAAGCGCAGCTCAGGCGCGGCGTTCTGACGTCCCGGCAACAAACATGAAAGCGGTCGCCACCGCCCAAACGGCGAGCGGCAGGCCGGTGGCGGCGGCAATCGGTCTTGCCGCGATGGGCATGGCCCAGAGCAGGGCGAGCAGCGCTGCCTCATAGGGCGCAAGGCCGCGCCTGCGCGCCTGCGCCGCCATCAAAAGAAGCGCGGGTGCCAGCAACATCAGGTCGTAGTCGAGCGCGAAGGGCGTGACGAGCAGCAGGCCAAGGCAGAGGCCCGCGCTCTTGGTCCGCATGTCGGCGGCGGAAGACCATAGACGGATCGTGGCCGCGAGGACCGCGAGCGCTGCGACGATCTGCGTGCCATACGCGACGCTCGGCGGCAGACGCCACAGGCGCATCCAGGCGAACACGCTGACCATCTTGTCGTAGCCGACCGCGCCCGCGTCGAGGATCGCGTGCTGCGAGAAGGCGGCGGCGGCGAAGAAGGCGGGCCAGCTTTGTACACCGAAGACCGCAATGCTGAGGGCGACGAGACAGGCAACGGTCGCGCCGGCGGCGGCGAAGCTGCGCCACCGTCCGCCCGCGACGAGGGCGAAGGGGATGAGCAGGCCGAGCTGCGGCTTGAACGCCATGAGGCCGAAACAGATTCCGGCCGCCCAGGCGTTCTCGTCCAGCAGCGACAGCGCCAGTGCCAGAAGGCCGGCGGCGAGAAATCCGTTCTGGCCATGGGTGAGATTGACGAAGGTCGCGGTGAAACCGAGGACGAGTGCGAAGAAAATAGTATCGCGGGCAATCGCCGCGCCCAGCCTGCGGCGCAGCCGCGCCATCGCGAAGACGTAGAGGGCCAGGCTCGCGCCCTGCCACACGATCAACGCCGCGAAATAGGGAAGCGCCGCTAGAGGGCCGGCCAGTAACAGAAAGATGGGTGGATAGGCGAAGGCGTAGTAGGGCGTCGTCGTGCCGAACAGGGCTTGCTGCATGTGATGCAGCGCCCGCTGGTCGTAAGGCGAATGACCGCCGAGCGCGAGTTTGCCGGCCGCGTAGAAACTGGAGAAGTCCGTGCCCAGCGGCCGTCCGGCATAGTCGACATTGCCGTGGGCGGAGACGATCAGCCAGGCGATTGCGGGCACGAAGCCGGCGAGGAACGCGATGGCCCAAAGCCGCACGCGCTCCTTGGTCAGGAACGTGCCGGTGCGCAGCGAAAGAGCGATAGCGGACAACGAAAAGACCATGGCCGGCGGCGCGGCCATGGTCCATCGTTTGGTTTAAGGAATGGTTCAGAATTTGCTCGAGACTGCTTTCAAGCCAGCCATCAAAATTGTCATGGCCCGCAACTGCGGGCCATCCAGATGACGCAGCCTGAGTCGTAGAAAGTGTGAGCGCGCCAGCTGGGTGGCCCGCTCTCCGGCGGGCCATGACAGTGTAAGATAAGACAATCCTAAGGCGAAGTGTCGCCGACGCCGCCGTCCAGGCTCATGCCGCCGACTTCGGTCGCCTCGGTCGCCGCTTCCGAGGTGCGCGTTTCGCTCACGCAGACCTTGGCGCGGAAGGAGAAGAAGAAATCGCCGCTGCCGTAACGACGCAGATTGGTGCGCTCGGTGCAGTCCGGAACCGGGATCGCCGGCGCGCATTTGACCATGCCGTCCTTGAAGTGGCGCAGCGCCTCGTGTTCGCCGCACTCGATCACCTGTCCGTGCTCATAGGTGCCGGCCATGCCCTGATCGGATTGCAGGACGTCGCCGATGGTCACCTTCAGATGCGAGCCGGGAATGCAGCGCGCGATCTCGCCCTCATAACCTGCCTCGATCCAGGTGTCGCCGACCATGTGCGAGGCGGCGTATTCGCGTCCCTCGAACGACACGCAAACCGCGTGGATCGACTTGACGACCGTGGCTTCCTGCATGTGGCAGGCGCCGCCGGCATGAACCGCCGCGATCGCGATGGCACCGCCGCCGCCGCGGTTGTTGTAGTTGATGATCTGGTAGCTGCCGGCATAGACGATCGTCTGGGCGCCCGCATTGGCGCCGGCGTTCGAACCGGCATTGGCGCTGGCGCTCGCCACCGCTTCCGCCGCGGCGTAGGCGTTGACCTTGTTGATCACGATGTTCTTGTTGATGATGACGTTCTTGTTGATGTTGATGTTCTTGTCGATCACCACCGGCTTGAAGATGTTGATGTTCTTATTGATGTTGATGTTCTTGTAGCTCGGGGGCGGAGGCGGCGTATGTCCGCCCATGTTCGGGCAATCGGGCGTGGAGTGACCGCCGCCATAGCCGCCGCCCGTGCCGCCGGCCATGGCCGGCGACAGCGGCGCAAGGATCAGCGCCATGCCAGCAATCGCGGCGATGGTGCTTCTGGTCTGACGCGGCATGGTGTGCTCCTTCGGTCCCACTAAACTAGGGCTTGGCCGGCGGGCGATTCGCCCACAAATCGGACAAAGCCTTAATGTCTGCGCGCTCCGCTTCAGGAATTGTGCCAGTGCCGGGCCGGCGTGCCGGGCGGTTCGCGCCCCGATTTGGCACAATCGCCGGGACTTTCCTCGCGAGGATCGGGCCATGATCCCGCTCTCGGACGAAAATCCGGCGCGCCTGAGGCCGGTGGTCACCGTCGCCATCATCCTGCTCTGCGTCCTGGCATTCTTCTGGGAATTGGCGCTGGGCACGCGCGCCGACGAGGCGCTGACGGCGTTCGGCTTCACGCCCAACACCTTTACCCATTCGTCGCCGGAGCAACCGGTGGCGCTCGGCCTGCCGGTCTGGGCGACGATTTTGACGTCGATGTTCCTGCACGCCGGCTGGCTGCACATCGGCGGCAACATGCTTTATCTCTGGATTTTCGGAAACAACATCGAAGACGCCATGGGACACGTGAAATTCACCGTGTTCTACCTGGCCTGCGGCGTCGCGGCGGCGTTGACCCTGGTGGCGATGGATCCCACCTCGCACACGCCGGTGGTCGGCGCGTCGGGCGCGATCTCGGGCGTGCTCGCCGCCTACATGCTGATCTACCCGCGCGCCCGCGTGCACACGCTGCTGACGCTCGGCATCATTCTTTATCCCTTGTGGATCCGCGCTGTGTGGGTGATCGGCTTCTGGTTCGCGCTGCAGCTCGTGACGGCGGCGATCACGCCGCCATCGGAGCCCGGCGTTGCCTGGTGGGCGCATGTCGGCGGTTTCGCGATGGGACTGATCCTGACGCCGCTGCTCAAATCGCGCGACGTGCCCTATTTCGGTCCGTAGTCAGGTATCAGGTATCAGAATAGCGCGTGGCTCCTCTGATCCCTGATACCTGATCCCTGCCTTCTGGCACGGTCCTCGCTCTCCCCCTCGTCCAACAGCAAATCGGCGTTCCGAAACGGGAACGCCTCAGCGCAATGGGACGGTCGGGGCCATGAAGCACAAGAACAGCCATCTGCTGGTGGGTTACTGGAGCCGCCTGCGCAAAGGCCGCGCGGTGCCCGATCAGACCGACATCGATCCGCGCGCCATCAAGCGCATGCTGTCGCATGTCTTCATCCTCGACGTCGAGAATCCGCAGCGCCCGATCTATCGCCTCGCCGGCACCTCGCTGTGCGAACGCTTCGGCTTCGAACTCAAGGGCACGGGCTTCCTCAGCCATTGGGAGGCGCAATCGAGCCTCGCGCTGGCCTCGCTGCTGCGCCAGGCGCTCAAGATGAGACAGCCGGTCTGCCTGTCCTCCATCGGCGCCAACACCGAATGCGGCATGGTCGAACTCGAGACCGTGCTCGCGCCCATCAGCTTCAACGGCGAAGAGCCGACCCGCTTCATCGGCATGATCCAGATCCTGGGCGACCATGCCGCGCTCGGCGGCAAGCCCATCGCCTTCCAGCGCCTCGCCGCCACCCAGTTCATCCGCGAGGACGATCCGCTCCCCTCCTACGACAACCTGCCGCCGCCGCCGCCGCCGCCGACCGGGCTGCCGTCGCTGCGCAACCATCCGCGCGCACCGCATCTGCGCCTCGTCGTCTCGCAGAGCCGTCCCGCCACGGTGCACTTCGCCGACGAAGCGGCGCTCGATCTGATCAAGAGGCTGGGCAAGGGGCTGGGGCGCCTGGAACCGGTCTAGAACGGTTCACCGCTTCATGGAATCGGTGAACCGTTCTAAGTTATTATTTGGTCGCAATTCCGGACGGAGTTGGAAGCAACAGCGTACCAACGCTTCGCACTTTTCCTGGAATTGCTCTAGGCGCCCGTCACGCCGCCTGCGGCGCGCGCCGGCGCAGGATCGCGCGCACATGGGTGCGGATCGCGAGATATTGGATCGCGAACAGGACCCAGGGCGCGGACGGCGAGACGACGCCCAGGAACCATTCCCACGCGACTTGTCCCATGACGAGCCCGACATAGAGGTTGGCGATGGCAAGGCCGACCATCAACAGCGGCCACAACGCGCTGTAGAGCGTGAGTTCGCGCACGGATAGCGTGTCGGTGACGATCTGCGGCAGGTAGCGGCTCATCCAGTTTGGCTTGAGCATGGCCGCGGCAACCACCAGATGGGCAATGGTGAACTTCACCATCACGAAGCGCGGATCGTGGAAGTAGAGCGTCAGCGTGCCGAACACGATGACGAGCGCCAGGCTGGTCCACTGCATCAGGGCGATCTCTTTGCCGCGCAGCTTCTGAATCGCGACCTGGCCGATGCCCACGGCTATGCCGATGCCGGTCGCGATGTACACGTTGCCGGTGATCGCGATCAGGATCGCGAAGACGATGGTCGAGGCGAGATCCTCGATCAGAGGTTTGAGCGCTTTGAGAAGGTTCATGATTGCTCCGGAGCGGAATCGAGGATGTCGCGCAGATAGGCGACGTGATCGGCAAAGGCGCGGCGACCCGCGGCCGTCGCCTTGACGCGTGTCTGGGGACGGCTGCCGTCCAGGCGCTTTTCGATCGTGATGTAGCCGGCCTTGGATAGGGTATCGAGATGGGCGCCGAGATTGCCGTCGGTGGTCTGAAGGACCGCTTTGAGGCGCGAGAAATCGAGCCAGTCGCCGCGCGACAGCACGTTGAGCGACGACATGATCTTCAGCCGCATGGACTGATGAATGACCTCGTCGACCATGTCAGCGCCTCAGCCACAATCCGCCGAGGACGAGTGCGCCGCCGCAGGTGACGGCGAGCCACAGGTCGAACCACGCACCGGCCCAGAAATAGCCGGCGAGCGTCAGGGCGACGACGATCGCCGCGGCGATCGACAGGGCGCGGCCGGCCCACAGCCCGAACACGAAGAGCAGCGCGCCGCACAGCGTCGGCCAGAACGCCGATTGTTCGCGGTCACCGAAATGGGCAAGCCAGATCCACAACGAGCCGAATGCGATCAGCACCACGACGCCGATCAGCGGCCGCACGAAAACGAACCGGCGCTCCGGAGCGCTGCAGCTTGCCGTGCGATAGGTGATGAGCGATGTGCCGGCGATGCCGATCGCGTCGAGCGTTAGCCAGAAAGCATGCGTGTAGGGCCACAGATGCTCGCCGAAGCCGTAGCCCAGCGCCCAGAGCGCGCCCCACAGGATGAGGTAATCGCCGGCGCGGCCGTAGACCAATATCTCGCGCGTGCGCCGCTCGACGCCGGCGACGCCCTTGAGCAGGTCGCCGGCTTCTTCGCGATCGGCGGAACTGGGATCAGGAGACATGTCGATCTTTCACTCTGTGATACAGAGTTATAAGCTCTGTATCGCAGAGTTCAAGGGGTCGGCCTAACCTCTCCCGCTCGCGGGAGAGGTCGAAATTCGCGGAGCGAATTTCGGGTGAGGGCTAGCATCGATCTCTTCCCCTCACCTAGCAAAATCCAAGCACTTGGCTTCGCTACGCGCTACGCCAAGTGCGGGATTTTGCTTCCTCTCCCGCTCGCGGGAGAGGACGCTAAGGTTTCGGCGGGTTGGCCGGGTTGACCGGCTGCTGATCGGCGGCCGAGGAGTTCTGGTTCACCGGATTGTCCACCGGATCGCTGTGCAGGATGGTGCGGTCGAGCTGCGCGCCGCTCTCCTGGCCCTTGAGATAGGGAATCTCGTACTTCTCCACTTTCGCGCGATAGGCCTCGAACGCGGCCTCGTCGTCCGGCAGGCGCTTGTCGCAGCGATCGGGCGCCAGATGCTGCGTCTCCTGGCACCACAGATCGAAATTGATCGTCTGAACCGGATAGCGCTGGTTTTGCGCGCCGGCGGGCGCCAGGAACGGCACCAGGGCGAGGGCGAGGATGGATATGCGTTTCATGCCGATCATGAGCCTACTCCTGCCGGTCGGGGCGCAAAAGCGCGTCGGCGGCCGAAATCCGAAGATAGTCCAAAGATGTGTCCGAATTGTCCGACTGCAAGCGACCGATCATGCCGCGCGGGCATGTCAGCCTTGCTTGATCGCCGTCAAAGGGCGGCGCGTTATTCCGCGGCCCGGGCGCGGTCCTCGGCCACGGGAACTTGGAGCGGCGGCAGGGGCGCCTTGCCGAGGATCATGTCCGAGGCCTTTTCCGCGATCATGATGGTCGGCGCATTGGTGTTGCCGCTGACCAGAGTCGGCATCACCGAGGCGTCGATCACCCGCAGGCCTTCGACGCCATAGACCTTGAGCGCGGCATCGACCACGCTTTCGGAATCCTTGCCCATCTTGGCGCTGCCCACCGGGTGATAGATCGTCTCGGCGGTCTTGCGGACCCAGGCGTCGATCTGATCGTCGCTGCGCACATGCGCGCCGGGCCACAGTTCCGGCCCGCGAAAGGGATCGAAGGCGGACTGGGCGAAGACGTCGCGCGCGATCTTCACGCCCTCGCGCATCGCGCGGCGGTCTTCCTCGGCCTCCAGATAGTTGGGCTGGATGATCGGCGCCACCAGCGGATCGGCCGATTTGAGCGAGATGTAGCCGCGGCTTTGCGGGCGCAGCTGGCACACATGCGCCATGAAGCCGTGCCGGTCGGCCTTCTTGCGGGTGTGATCCATCATCAGCGCGGCGATGAAGTGATATTGCAGGTCGGGGTTTTCCAGATCCGGCCGGCTCTTGAGGAAGGCGCCGCTTTCCAGGCCCTGGCCGGTCGCCAACCCCTTCTTGAACAGCATGTAGTTGAGCCCGGTCTTGAGCGCGTTGAGCGGATTGGACTGGCTGTGGAGCGTGATCGGCTGGCTCGACTCGTACTGCACCGAGGCGTCGAGATGGTCCTGCAGATTCCGGCCCACGCCCTTGAGGTCGGCGATCACGGGAATGTCGAAGCGCTTGAGGATCGCCGGATCGCCGATGCCCGAGAGCAGCAGCGTCTGCGGCGAGTTCACCGCGCCGCCGCTGAGCAGGCATTCGCGCGTCACCGTCACGCCGAGCTTCTGCTTGTTCTGGACGAACTCGACGCCGCCGACGCGCTTGCCGTCGAACAGGATGCGGCTGACATGCGCATTGCTTTCGACGGTGAGGTTCTTGCGCCCCAGGATCGGCGTCAGATAGCCCTTGGCGGCGCTCCAGCGCGCGCCTTCGTGGATGGTGAGCTGATAGGGGCCGAAGCCCTCCTGCTGAAAGCCGTTGAAATCCGCCGTGCGCTTGAAGCCCGCTTCGGCACCGGCCTCGACGAAGGCACGGAACAAGGGATTGTCGGAGCGGCCGTTGGAGACGCGCAACGGGCCCTCGCCGCCGTGGAAGTCGTCGCCGCCGTTCTCGTTGTGCTCGGCGCGCTTGAAATAGGGCAGCACGTCGGCGAACGACCAACCCTCCAGGCCCATCTGCCGCCAGCCGTCATAGTCGCGGGCATGGCCGCGGATGTAGATCATGCCGTTGATCGAGGACGAGCCGCCCCAGCCCTTGCCGCGCGGCCAATAGAGGCTGCGCCCGTTCATGTGCTGCTGGCCTTCGGTCTGGTAGTACCAGTTGAACGGATTGGGCTTGCCGAGCAGCGCCGGTATGCCGGCCGGCATGTGGATCATCATCGACTTGTCGCGCCCGCCCGCCTCGATCAGCAGCACCTGGATGTTCGGGTCGGCGGAGAGCCGGTTGGCCAGCACGCAGCCCGCGCTGCCGGCGCCGATGATGACGTAGTCGTAGGCTTTCATGATCCTGCCCTTGGCGGTCTTCAATGGCGCGACCATAGCCAAGGATGACGCCGGTGTCGCGATTGACGCCAAGATTACGGGCCGGCAGGTTTGGGCATGGCACGCATCGTCATCCTGGGCTGCGCGGGGGCCGGCAAGTCGACCCTCGGACGCAAGCTGAGCGAGCGGACGGGCGCGCCGTTCATCTGCCTGGACGAGATCTGGTGGCGGCACGGCGCCGACGCGGTGGCGTTTCGCGCCGAGATGACGCGGCTGCATGCGGACGAGGCCTGGGTCAGCGACGGCAATTTCGCCGGCGCGACCTTCGACGTCCGCCTGCCGCGCGCCACGCTCGTCGTCTGGCTCGACCGCCCGCGCGCCCACTGTGCCTTGCGCGCGGTGACCAGGCTGTTCCCCAAGGACGCGGAGCATGGCCTGACGCGTCTGCCGGAGGTCTTGCGCTTCATCTGGAATTTCGAACGGATCAACCGCCCGCGGATCGAAGCGCTGCGGATGCGGCACGCGCCCGACGTGCCGGTCCTGCGCCTGCGCGGCGACCGCGACCTCGCGGCGTTCCTCGGATCGCAGCCTTAAGGAAGAAGCGTTATCACCGAACGACGGTTCCTGGCCTCGCGCACGCCATCGGCGGTGGGGACGGCCAGATCGGTCTCGCCCACGCCGGACACTTCGATCGCCTCGCGCCGCGCACCCATATCGACCAGCGCCTCCATCACCACATTGGCGCGCTTGACCGAGAGCTTCTGGTTGTACTCCGCCGATCCCGAGGTGTCGGTGTGACCGACCACCGTGATGTGCGATTGCCCGCCGGCGCGCGCCGTCGCGATCGCCTGCTGCAGCTCGGTGAGTTGTTCGCCCGTCAGGGTCCAGGAGTCGAAGTCGAAATAGACCGTGAAATTGGACGTCGACGCGGCGGCGACCGGCGGCGGCGCGGCAACCGGCGGGTGCAGCCGCTGCTCGAGCAGGGCGATCGAAGCACCGAAGGAGGCGCGGCACTGCTCGGCCGCGGCGTGCTGCGCCTGCACCGCGCTGTTCAGCATCCAACAGTCGAAATCGGTCTGGGCGCGGGCCGCGTCGACCGGGAAGCGATCCTTGCCGGCGGCCAGGTCCTGCAGGAGGCGGTCACGCGCGGCGGCGGAGGCGCCGTCGATGCTGGGTTCCGGCGCGGGTTCCACGCCCCTTGCCGCGATCAGCGCCTTGGTCGCGAACGCCTCGGCCAGCGTCGATACGCCGCTGTCGTCGTCGAACAGCGAGATCATGCCGTCGCTGTCGTCCGACGAGGGCGCGGTGCCGAAGGAGCGGGCAAGGTAGGAATAGTTCTTGAACAGTTCCTGGGTGAAGGCCGATCCGGTCGGTGTCGCCGCCGCCAGATCGTCCAGCGAGGACGTGCTGGCGCAGGCGGCCAAGCTCAGCCCGGCGAGGGCGAGCACCAGGCCGGCCTTGAGCCGGTTAACAAGACGACCTATGGCGGCCATGACATCTCCCGGACTGCTTAGCCATGCGGGCGATGGGCGCCCGCAGGAATCCTGTGCCTGCTATAGCGTGCAGCGGCAAGAAGGTTAAGCGCGGCGCGCCGGCTGCGCGACGATTATCGTCACCAAGTTGTGGCGGCGGTAACGGTCTGTTGACGCTGGTAAGACAAACTACGCCGGATTTGAAGGCCTCGGAGCGGCCATTCCATGGGGCAGCCCCTTTTGAAACGAATCGAGGATCCGATCGTCGCGAAGGCCATCGCCGAGCGCCGGCGGTTTCGCCGCGTCCCGGTCAATCTTCCCGGCCGGCTGTTCGTGCCCGAGAGCAGCCGGGAAGCCGTCTGCACGGTGAAGGACCTGTCCCCCGGCGGCGCCTCCGTCGCGTCCGAATTTCTGCCCGAAGTGGGCACCCATGTCGTCCTCTATGTCGACAGCTTCGGACGCTTCGAGGGCGACATCGTGCGCCGCGACGGAGCCGGTTTCGGGCTGCGCTTCAACGCGCCCGCCATGAAGCGCGAAAAGATCGCCGAGCAGCTCACGCTCTTCCTCAACCGCGAACTGATCGACGATTCGGTCATGCGCGGCCACGACCGCACGCCGACCAAGGGCGTCGCCCAATTCACCCGCGCCGACGGCACCGTGATCAAGTGCGAGGTGATCGACCTGTCGCCCACCGGCGTTTCGATCAAGACCGCCATCCGGCCGATCGTCGGCGAGTTCGTGCTGATCGGACAGCTCGCCGGTCGCGTGGCGCGCCATCATACCGACGGCATCGGCATCCAGTTCGTCGGCCTGACGTCGGAAAAGCCGACCGCCGACCAGCTGCACGCTTCCATCTCGCTTCCGCGCTAGGCGGCGGTCACGCCGCGTCCAGCCCCAGCGCTTTGCGCGTCTTCTTCGGCAATTTCGCCGCCACGATGGCATGGGCGCGCGTCAGGTATGCCGCAAGCTGCTTGTCGGGCAGCCGGTCGAAGCGGTCGAGCGACACCCAATGGGCGCGCGCGAGATAGGGCGCGGGCACGATGCCGCGCTTCTTGGTGAGGACCACGAAGCTCATCTCGTCGGCCTTGAACGATATGCCTTGCGGTCCGCGCCTCTTCGGTCCCATCGCCGCGAACATCTTGCCGCCGACGACGAAGCAATGGTCGTCGCCCCATTTGATCGAAAGCTTGGCGCCCGGGAGCGACAGCAGATGCTTGGCGACGCGGGCGTAGGTCATCGATGCCATCAGCCGGCCGGCGGCGGCGCGATATGCAGCGCCGCGCGCGCCTTGGCGCGATGCTGCTCGGTGATTTGTCCGGCCACCACGCTGAGCGCCATGGCGATCACCGCGGCATCGTCGGTGAAGCCGATGCCGGCGAGGAAGTCGGGAATGATGTCGAACGGCATGACGAAATAGGCGAGTGCGGCGAACAGGATCGCGCGCACCTTGGCCGGCGTCGCGGGATCGACGGCGCAGAAATAGGCCGCGGCCGCGTCTTCCGCGAAGGGAATGCTCCCCGCCACGCGCAACAGCTTCGTCCAGAAGTCGCGATCGACGGTATTCTCGTCGCGCGGGCTGGGCACGGGCAGCGGCACCGATCCGGGTAGCTCTGTGGTCATCGCCCTAGTATATCGCGCCCGGATGATGGCGAAAAAGGGTGTGTCAGGGACATCGGCAAGCGGATTTTGGCGAACCAGCCTTTCCCGACCCTCATGGGCGTGGAGGTGCTGAGCGCGGAACCGGACAAAGTCGTCGCCCGGCTCGCGGTGCGGCCCGATCTGTGCACCGCCGGCCATATCATGCATGGCGGCGCGATCATGGCGTTCGCGGACGCGCTGGGCGCCATCGGCGCGGTGCTCAACATGCCGCGCGAGGCCAACACCACGACGATCGAAAGCAAGACCAACTTCATCGGCGCGGCCAAGGAGGGCATGACCGTGACGGGCGAGTCCACGCCCATCCATGTCGGCAAGCGCACGTCCGTCTGGCAGACGCGCATCGCGCGCGCGGACGGCAAGCTGGTCGCGGTGGTGACGCAGACGCAGATGATCCTGTTGCCGTAGCGTCGGCTTTGCGCGGGCACGGCGGCCGGTTTAAGAGTCCCACCGGCCAACAGGAAGGGCATCTCTCATGGAACTGAATTCTTCGATTTCCGCCGTCGTCACGGGCGGCGCGTCGGGCCTGGGCGAAGCCACCGCCCGCGCATTGCGCACGAAGGGCGTCAAGGTGGCGCTGCTCGATCTCAACAAGGACAAGGGCGAGAAGCTGGCCGCCGAAATCGGCGCGGTGTTCTGCGAAGCGAACGTCACCAGCGAGGAGAGCGTGCTCGCCGCGTTCGAAAAGGCGCGCGCCGCCAACGGGCAGGAGCGCATCCTGGTCAATTGCGCCGGCACCGGCAACGCGATCAAGACCGCGAGCCGCGACAAGAAGACGGGCGAGATCAAGCGTTTCCCGACCGACGCCTTCAACTTCATCATCCAGATCAATCTCGTCGGCACCTATCGCTGCATCGCGATTTCGGCGCAGGGCATGCTGTCGCTCGATCCGCTGGCGGGCGGCGAGCGCGGCGCGATCATCAACACCGCGTCGGTCGCGGCGCAGGACGGCCAGATCGGCCAGGCCGCCTATACCGCTTCGAAGGCCGGCATCAACGGCGTGACGCTGGTGGTGGCGCGCGACCTGGCGCAGGAAGGCATCCGCTGCAACACGATCATGCCGGGTCTGTTCAACACGCCGTTGCTCGGCGCCGCGCCTCAGGAGGTGAAGGACCGTCTGGGCGCGCAGGTGCCGTTCCCGCCCCGGCTCGGCAATCCGCCGGAATACGCCTCGCTGGCGCTGCAGATGATCGAGAACGGCTATTTCAACGGCGAATGCGTGCGGCTCGACGGCGCGATTAGAATGGCCCCGCGGTAGTCCGATTGCGCCCGGTCACGGCCGCGCTACAGTCGCGGCCATGACCGAAGCGGCGTTCAATCTCTGGCACGACTACTTCATCACCGTGGCGCAGGTCAGCGCCACGCTGGCCGGCCTTTTGTTCGTCGGGCTCACCATCTCGCTGAGCCATGTGCTCGCGAGCGACGGCTATATGAGCCGCGGCTTCGTCGCGCTGTTTCTGCAGTTCGAGATGCTTCTGATCGGCATTTTCGGGATCGTGCCCGGTCAGCCGGTCTGGATCGTCGGCGCGGAGTTCATCCTGACCGGCCTCGCCATCCTCATCGGCACGTCGATCTTCGTCTACAATTTTCCGGAAGATCCGAATTCCGTTCTCGGCTCGCGCGGCCCGCGCACGATCCGCACGCTGCTGGCCTGGATCGCCACGCTGTGCCCGGTCGCCGCCGGCATCGGGCTGATCGCCGACCGGCCGTCGGCGCTCTTTTTCCTCATCCCGGCCGAGATCGCCTGCTTGTACCTCTCCATCGGCAATGCCTGGGTGTTCGCGGTCGAGATTCCGCGCCGCATGCAGCAGAGCGACGATTGAACCGCAAATGTCATCGCGGCGGTTGGGCGATCGGAATCCGCCGCAACTCCTTCGGCGTCACGAGATTGGGCAGGAAGCTGAAATCCATGGAGATGTCGGGGTGGTGCACGAAGGATGCCGTGGCATGACAGGACACGCAGGAACCGGTGTTAAATCCATCGATGCTGCCATTGTGGTTCAGCTTGTAGGCCGTCTGCAGATAGGTCTCCAACACCGTGTTGGAGAGAAAGTTCGGCACGGCGTCCGCCGGGCCGGCGTGCGGTCGGTCGGTCGTCGCAAAATTCGCGCCCCATTGCGTGCCGACCAGAATGTAGTTCGCGAATACGGAGCCGGCATCCTTTAAGGCCGTTCGCCACTGATCGTTCAGCCTGGCGGTCATCGGATAGATTTTCCAGCACCGCGTGACCTGCGTGCCGATCAAGGTGCCGCCGCCCCCGGTGCTCCGCGCTCTCTTCAAATAGTATTTCGCGTAAGGCTCGGTGGGAGACCAATAGAATTTGTCGCCTTTCGACTTTCGGGGTGGACGGTTGGTCGGCGCCCGGTATGTCGCGCTGTTGAAATAGGAAAAGGGCCCCCGGGGAGCCGCGGACAGCGAAGCGGGGCAGGTCAGCCTGTTCAGCTTGCAGTCTTCCGGCCGGCTGGGATCGCAGGGCTTCGCGGCGAGCGGCGCATTGTCGATGTGTTCGAAGGTCGACCAGAACCATTCGGGCTGTAGATTCTGCTTCGCCTTGTCCAAATTGTTCTTTTGAATGATGTGCATCGCCACCAGGCCAAGATCGGCCTGCGCGCATATTTTCGCCTGTTTGCCGTGGCGCTTGACGAGATCGGGAGCGACCGCAAGCAAGACATGAATGACGTAGAACCGCGTGGCGTCGTCGGGATGCCCGCGCAGATCCAGGATGCGCCAGGCGGCCTTGACCTCTATCGCGCCCGTCGCATGGGACTTGTCCGCCCCTGGAAAATATACGGCCTTCTTGGACTTGATGAAATTCGCCTGACCCAGTGCGGTGGTCAGTGTGACGCTCGCGTCGCCGTCGGGTGCGACCACATAACTTTCTTCGATGCCGTTCAGCCGTCTTTCGTAGATCGTCCAATTGCCGGCGACGTCGATGACGGGATCGCCGGTGGAGGCCTGGATATACTCTTCATGCTGCGCGACGGATTTTCCTTTTCCGTCCGACGCGATCGAAAAGACCGGCTCATTGTCCACGCGCCTGTCCATGCAGTCGGCTTGAACCGAGCCGCTGGGAAATATCTCGCCCGGCCGCTTCCATGTCTCCCACACGCGGGGGCCGCTGGATTGCAGGCCCTGTTCGGCCGGCTGCGTTTCCTTGCCGGCCGTCCAGTTCAACGCGACGAAACTCTGCCAAGACAGGTTGTCGAACGGAGTCTGCAGGTCGTCCTCCTGCGATGTCGGCAAGGGTGCGTCGAAGAATCCGCGATAGCCGAAAACCGTCAGGGGTCTGTCGTAGGCGATGTCGCCCGGAATCGTCGAACATAGCTGGCCGCGGTCGGTGGGCGGCGCCGTGTTGGCCGTCACGCAGAATTTCGGTGTGGGCTCATATTTGTCGCTGGCTTGGACCACCGTCAGGCCCCCAACGGCAAATACAGCCAAAAGGACGAACGGAATTCGGCGCATCCAATTCATGAAGAGCCCCCGCGGTTCAAAAATGAGTTCAGAAAAATGGCATAGAATCGACAATCAAGATGGCGATTTCTAACAAATCGCGTGGTGACAGGCAACGCGCCGCCGGGGTCTGCTCGGCGAAGCAGGCCGGGGCGTGCCGCTCAGTGCGCCGCCAATTCGCGGATCTGGCTGTTGGCGAGGGTGAGCTTGGCGATCGAAAGATCGCCGCTGCGCTCCAGGGCTTCGAGGAAGCCCTTGGCGCGCGCGAGCGTCTCGCCGCGCTTCTGCGCCCACGCGGTCACCGCCGCCGCGCCGTCGGCGCGATCGCCCTTGGCGCCCGCGCCGTCCAGGGCTTCGGCGGTCAGCGCGCGCTGGCCGGCGAAGAGATCGTCCGCGATGCGCCGGATCGCGAGGCGGTCCCAATGCTCATTGGCCCCGATGCGCGCGGCCAGACCGCGCAGCCGGTCGATGCCCACCGCCGCGCCCATCGCGAAATAGGCGCCGGCGACGAGATCGACGCTGAGCGCGCGGCTGCGGGCAAGCTGCGCGATCTCCGGCGCGCCGCTCAGCAGGGGGAGCACCGCGACGTCCTCGGCCACGTCCAGCGGCACGCCCGCATCGACCAGCCGCTTGATATGGCCTTCGGTGTCGCGCGCCTCGTAGGGCGAAACGAGCGAGCTGAACGTGCCGCGCAAATTCTCCACCCCGGCGCGATAGAGCGCGATGATGGCGGCAAGATCGGCATTGGCGGGGACATTGGTGATGAACCACAGCCCCAGCCGGCGCAGGATTTCCGCGACATCGGCGTACATGGCGGTCTGCACCGCCGCGCCGATCTTGCCGTCGAGGGCGTCGATCCGCGATTTGAGCGCCGACAGGCCGAAGGCGCCCTCCGCGACGACAAAGGCGCGGGCGACGTGGTCGCCGCCGGCGCCCGACATCTCCTTCATGCGCGCGACGAACACCGGACCGGCGAGATTGACGAGCCGGTTGGAGAGCGCGGTCGACACGATCTCGCGCTTCAGCCGGTGTTGGCCGAGCGCGCCGGGGAAGCGCTCGACCGCGGCCGGTGGGAAGTAGCCGGCGAGCACCGAGGCGAAGGCGGGGTCATCCGGCAGATCGCTGGCCGCGATCTCGGCATCGAGGTCGAGCTTGGCATAAGCGAGCAGCACCGCGAGTTCGGGCCGCGTCAGTCCCTTGGTCTCGTTCTCGAGCTTCTGCAGCGCGATGTCGCCGGGCAGATATTCCACCGCGCGGTCGAGCCGTCCGCGCCGCTCCAGATCGCGCATGTAGCGGCCATGGGCGTCGAGGTCCTTGAACGCGCGGCTTTCCGCCACCGACAGCGCCAGCGTCTGGTCGTAATTGTCCTTCAGGACATGCGCCGCCACGTCGTCGGTCATCGCGTTCAGCAGATCGTCGCGCGCCTGGGCTGTGAGGTCGCCGCGGCGCTGCGGGTTGCCCAGCAGGATCTTGAGATTGACCTCGTGGTCGGAGGTATCGACGCCGGCCGAATTGTCGATGGCATCGGTGTTGATGCGCCCGCTCGCGCGCGCATATTCGATGCGGCCGAGCTGGGTGGCGCCGAGATTGGCGCCTTCGCCGATCACGCGCGCGCGCACCTCGCCGCCGTTCACGCGCACCGCGTCGTTGGCGCGGTCGCCGGCGTCGAGATTGCTCTGCGACGAGCCCTTGATGAAGGTGCCGATGCCGCCGAAAAAGAGCAGGTCGACCGGCGCCTTCAGCAGCGCCTTGATCAGTTCGCCCGGTGAGAGCTTGTCCGCCGTCACGCCGGCGACAGCCTTCATCTCCGGCGTCAGCGCGATCTCCTTGAGCGTACGCGCGAACACGCCGCCGCCGGACGAGATCAGCGTCTCGTCGTAATCCGCCCAGCTCGAGCGGGGCAGATCGAACAGCCGCTTGCGCTCGGCCCAGCTCTTGGCCGCATCGGGACTGGGATCGAGGAAGATGTGGCGGTGATCGAAGGCCGCCAGCAGCCGTGTCTCCTTGGACAACAGCATGCCGTTGCCGAACACGTCGCCCGACATGTCGCCGACGCCGATGGCGGTGAACGGATGGACCTGGATGTCGCGCCCGTCGAGCTCGCGAAAATGACGCTTGACCGCCTCCCACGCGCCGCGCGCCGTGATGCCCATCTTCTTGTGGTCGTAGCCATGGCTGCCGCCCGACGCGAAGGCATCGCCCAGCCAGAAGCCGCGGCCCTCCGCGATGCCGTTGGCGATGTCGGAAAACGTCGCGGTGCCCTTGTCGGCCGCCACCACCAGATAGGGATCGTCGCCGTCATGGCGCACGACGTCGGGCGGCGGCAGCACCTTGCCGTCGGCGTCCAGATTGTCGGTGACATCGAGCAGCGCGTCGATCAGCACCTTGTAGGCGGCGACGCCGGCCTCCTGGACCGCTTCGCGCGCGGCATTGATGGGCAGGCGCTTGGGATAGAAGCCGCCCTTGGCGCCGACCGGCACGATCACGGCGTTCTTGACCTGCTGCGCCTTGACCAGCCCCAGGATCTCGGTGCGGAAATCCTCGCGCCGGTCCGACCAGCGGATGCCGCCGCGCGCCACCTTGCCGAAGCGCAGATGCACGCCTTCGACGTCGGGCGCGTAGAGGAAGATCTCAACATGCGGCCGGGGCAGGGGCAGCTCGTCGAGATTGGCGCTGTCGATCTTGATCGCGACATAGGGCTTGTGGCCGCCTTCGCCGCCGCGCTGATAGAAGTTCGTGCGCAGCACGTTGACCACGACATTGCGCAGCCGCCGGATGATGCGATCGTCGTCCAGGCTTTGGACGTCGTTGAGCGCGCCGTCGATGCGCTTGTCGATCGCCTCCACCACGCCGTCGCGATCCGGGGTGGCCGGATCGTTGCGCGCGTGGAACAGCGCGACGAGAAGCCCTGCGAGATCGGGATTGCGCGTCAGGGCCTGCTCGACATAGTCCTGGCTGAACGCGAAACCGGCCTGGCGCAGGAATTTCGCGATGGTGCGCAGGATCGTCACGTCGCGCCACGCAAGCCCCGCGCCCAGCACCAGGCGGTTGAAGCCGTCGCTCTCCGCATCGTCGGCGATCACGGCGTGGAAGGCGTCCTCCAGCGGATGCTTGATGGCCGACAGCTCGCCGGCGCCGCCATCGGTTCGTTCCATGAGAAAGTCGAGGACGTTGGCCTCGTGCGTCCAGCCGTCGCCGGTCTTCAGCGTCAGCGGAAACGAATCTTCCGCGATCACCTTGAGGCCCAGATTTTCGAAGATCGGCAGCGAGGCCGAGAGCGGCAGCACCTCGCCCAGCACGAACAATTTGAGGCGCAGCGCGCTATGCGCGTCGCCATGGCGGCGATAGACGCGGGCGCGCAGCCGAAGGCCGTGCGCGTTCTTGGCCAGCGACACGATCTCCTCCAGATCGTGCACCGCTTCGGCCGGGGTGAAGGAGCCGCGATAGCCGGGCGAGAAGTGCGCCTGGCGCTCCTGCGTCAGCCGCATCCCCGCCGTCTCGCCATGCTCCTGTTCCATCGCCTCGGCGAAGCCGTCGTCCCAGGTGCGGATGGCGGTGCCGATCTGCTCCTCCAGATGCTGCACGCTGACCTTGGGCCGCGCGCCCTCGTCGCGACCGATGATGAAATGCACGCGCGCCAGCACGGAGTCGTCGAGCGTCGGCGTCGCCGCCGACAGCCGCCCGTTCAGCGCCTTGGCGAGGATCTCGTGGATGCGCTCGCGCGCATGGGTGTCGTAGCGGTCGCGCGGCACATAGACCAGGGCCGACACGAAGCGGTCGAAACGGTCGAAGCGCAGGAAGACGCGCACCGTCGGCCGCTCGCCCAGCCGCAGAATGCCTTGCGCGGTGGCGAACAGATCGTCGTCGGAAATCTGGAACAGCTCGTCGCGCGGATAATTGTCGAGGATGTGCGCCAGCACCTTTCCGTCATGGCTGGCCGCGGGCAGGCCGGCGCGCGCGAGCACATGGGCAACCTTGCGCCGCAGAAGCGGAATGTCGCTCGGCCGGCGGCTATAGGCGCCGGAGGTGAAGAGGCCCACGAAGCGGCGTTCGCCCACAAGCCTGCCGGCCTTGTCGAAGCGCTTGACGCCGACATAGTCCATGTGGACGCGGCGATGGACCAGGCTGCGCTCGTTGGATTTGGTGATGATGAGCGGCGAGGGTTCGGTCAAGAAGGCGCGAACCTGCGGCGTCAGCGTCGAACGATCGGGTCCGCGGCGAATGACGCGCGCATCGGGGTCGTTCAGCACGCCGAGCCCCGTGTGCGGGGCCGGAACGAGCGCGCCCTCTCCGGTCGGATCGAAGTCGTAGTCACGCGCGCCCAAGAAGGTGAAGTGATCGTCTTCGAGCCATTCCAGGAGCGCGACGCATTCGGCGAGCTCGTCGGCGGCGATCTTGGGCGGATGCGCCTTCAGATCGGCAATGGCCTCGGCGAGGCGCGCCATCATCGGCCGCCAGTCGCGCACGACGACCCCGACTTGCGCGAAGGTCGCCTTGGCGCCGTGCACCATCGCGGCGCGGCGCGCTTCGCTCAGCACCGGTTCGAGGGCGAGCGTGATGACGCTGACGGGCTGGCCGTTCTGCGTCACGATGGGATGGAACACCGCGCGCAGCCGTCCGCCCCCCGCCGTCACCTCGGCGATCAGCGAGTCGAACAGGAACGGCTTGTCGTCGTTGACCGCGACGAGGAGATAGTCGTTCTCGCCATAGGCCTTGTCCTCGTCGCGGGCACAGAAGAGATGGACGTCGCTGCCGCCCGGGCGGTGGCGCACGGCGCGCGCCCGCACGAGGCGCGCGAGCGCGACCAGTCCCTCGGGCGTGTAGCGGTTGACGTCGTCCGGCGCGGCGTGGGCGAACAGCGCATCGTAGAAGGCGCGCTCGGCGGGATCGCGCAACAGGGCGCCGCCGGCCTTCAGCCGCTCGGTGGCGTCGGCTTCGCTGCGGCGTGTGACATGGGCGGCGTCGTCCAGTGGGGCAAGCGACATCAAGGGCCTCGGCGGAGCGGCAGCGCTCTTCGCGGCATGCAGGACGCATGGGCGTGAGCGCAACGGGCGGGGCGGAGATTATCCGCCGATGCGCCGCCGGAAAACCGTTCGATTATGATTTTTGTGCGGCGACAAGCCCATGCGGCAATGCGGTCTCGCCGCGCTGCGTCGCGGCAACCGCGCGCCAGCGGGTCGCGATGGCGATGGCCGCGCTGGCGCCAAGGATAAGCGCGGCACTCGTCGCGCCGCCCGCGAAGGCGCGCAGCACGCAAGCCAATGAGAAAAGCCCAGCCACCGGCGCAAGAAAGAGCATGGCCGCCTGGCGTTCGCGCAACAAGGCGGCGATCGCGACGCAAGGTGCGAGCGCAAACAGCACAACCGTCATGGCCGAATTCGCATCCGACAGCGCCAGAAAAGCGCCGGCACCCCAGGCAAAGCCGGCATAGAGAAGTCCGGCGCGCAGATCCTCGGCGAAACATTGCAGGGCGGCGCGCTCGAACGGCCGGCCGATCGCATTGGCATAGCCTTTTACGAGCGCCAGGCATGCCAGGGCCATGAGCACGCTCCAGGCAATGGCAGGCGGCCATGCCGCGCCGCCCAAAGCGACAGCGACGGCGCCCAGCCCCGCCAGCGCGATGGCGGCGGAGAGCGAACGGCCGAGCAGATTGGCGAGGCGCGCGGTTTCCACCGCTTCGACGTGCAGCCGGGTCAGCCGCGTCAGCGCGGACTCGCCCGGTGCTTCCGCCGCGGGCGCGGCTGTCGGAACGACCTCGAAGAAAGGATTTGCGCGCGCGGCCATGGCGATGCCTCTCGAAACCCGATATCGGCGGGGCCCCTACGGTCTGCCGAGGGTCTTAAGAATGTATTAATTATGGCTCACGTTTGATTCGGTCTTCCCCTGATAGGGATTCTCCACAGATTCGAGGAGTTCTTGGCCAGCGCCGTCGTCTACGATCTGGAATTCACCGCCTGGGAAGGCTCGATGCGCCATCGCTGGCTGAGGCCCGGCGAGTTCAAGGAGATCGTCCAGATCGGCGCGGTGAAGGTCGACGCGCTGACGCTCGAGGTGCGCGAGCGGTTCGACGTTTTCGTCCGCCCACGGATCAATCCCTGCCTGTCGCCCTATCTCGAAAAGCTCACCGGCATCACGACCGAGCGGCTCAAGGACGAGGGGCGCGATTTCGCGCAGGCGTTCGACGAATTCCTCGCCTTCGCCGGCGGCGGCGTCTGCGCCGCGTTCGGCCGCGACGAGCTGGTGTTCGACGAGAATTGCCGTCTCTACGGCCATGTGCCGCGGCAGCGCGTGCCGGAGTTCCGCGACCTGCGTCCCTGGTTCCGCGCCCAAGGCATGGATACGCGCGGCCTGCACTCCTGCGATATCGGCCCCAGGCTCGGCGTGCCGTTCGACGGCCAGCCGCACAATGCGTTGGCGGATTGTCTCTCGGTCGCGGCGGGTATGCGCGTTTTGGTGGCGCGCGGCGCGCCGAGTCTGTTTGCCGACCAGGCGATGGCTGCTAAAACCGCGGCATGAAGCTGCCCGGTCCCGACCATCCGATCACCATCGAACCCGCCCCCCACCGCATCGTGGTGCGCTTCCATGGCGCGGTCGTCGCCGATACGACGCACGCGCTTCTGCTGCGCGAGGCCAGCTATCCGCCCGTCGTCTATGTCCCGCGCGGCGACGCGCGGATGGCGCATTACCGGCGCAGTACGCATTCGACGCATTGTCCCTACAAGGGCGACGCCAGCTATTTCGACCTCGTCGGAGCCGGCGGCGAGACCGGCAATGCCGTGTGGAGCTATGAGCAGCCCTTTCCCGCGGTCGCCGCGATCCAGGATCATCTCGCCTTCTATCCGCAGCACGTGACGATCGAGGGCGCGGCGTGAGCAAGACGGGCGAGGCCGACGACATCATCCGCCTGCTCAAGATGCGCCGGCACCCCGAGGGCGGATATTATCGCGAGGTCTTTCGCGACAACCGTCCCGGCGGGCGCGGCCGCGCGCATTCCACCGCGATCTATTTTCTCCTGAAAAAGGGAGATGTCTCGCGCTGGCATCGCATCGACGTGGCGGAGGTTTGGCATTTCTATCGCGGCAGCCCGCTCCAGCTGTCGATCGCGCCCTTGCGCGGCGCGGCGGTCGATCACCTCCTGGGCAACCGTATCGCCAAGGGCGAGCAGCCGCAGCTCGTGGTGCCGGCGCGCGCCTGGCAGAGCGCGCGATCGCAAGGCGCCTACACGCTGGTCGGCTGCACTGTGGCGCCCGGATTCGATTTTGCGACCTTGGAACTGGCGCCGGACGGCTTCGAGCCGCGCTAACCGGCGGTCGGCACCGAGAACATCTGTCCCAGCGCGCGCGCGATGCCGTGGGAGGAGGCGCGGCCGGCGAAGCCGCGCGACGGCGAATAGGTCACCAGAAGCGTGCGGCCGCGCAGCACGATCTCCGGCTTGCCGCCGATGACGATGTGCACCGTGTCGATCTTCGCGCCCAACGCGGAACGCCCGGCGGGCGAGGCGGCGAAGCGATCGATGCCGCGCGCCGCGTTCTGCAGCGTGTCGAAGGTCAGCTTGCGCAGCGTGACGTCGTTCGCAAGCGCGCTCCAATCGGCGTCGAAAGCGATATTCAATCCGCGCGCATAGGCAAGATGCGTGGCCTCGTCGGCTGCCGCCTCCTGCATCTGGCTGAGCGTCACGAAGCGCAGGGTCGGCGGGTCGCTGTCACCGGATCGGTCGGCGGGAAGTCCGCCAGGTTGGGCGTCGGTATAGACCGTCAGCGCGCCCCAACCCGACACGGCGAGCGCGGTGGCGCCGGAATCGAATCGGAGGATGCGGCCGCCCAGCGATCCGTGATCGGCATAGAGAACATAAATCTCCGAATCGCCGGCGAAGCGCATCAGATATTTGTCGTCATAGCGGTCGAGCGTGAAGGTGAGACCGTTGCTGACCGCATAAGTGCCGGTCTGGACGTCGCCCAGCCTGTCGTCCGACAGGCGCGAACTGAGGTTCACCTGGCCGTGGCCGACGCCGGCAAAGGCCAGCATCGCGATCGCCGCGAACAGAATCCCATGCTTGGGCATTCCACGCCTTCTTGTGTTGCCGCCGCCCAGCATGCCGTCTGCCGGCATGCCCCCATGAAGCTGCTAGCCGGGGAATAGGGCGAATTTGGGACGGCGGGCGTCAGCGGGCGTGAACCACCGGCGCCTTGCCCGCCTCCAGAACGACGGCGGCCGGTGTCGTCAGTGCGCGCCAGAAGGCGAACGGGTCGATCGCCGCGGCGCGACTCACATAGATCGACAAGATCGTGCCGTGCGTGACGGCGATCACGTCGCGACCCGGTTGACGCGCGATCGCGCCGGCGAACCGCTCATAGGCCGCGTCGGCGCTTTCGTTGCCGAACACGAGCCTGTCGGGTTCCGCGAAAAATCGCGCGACGCCGGTTTCCAATTCTTCGCGCGACAGAAATCCCATAGAGCGCCGCGCATGTTCGGCGAGGCCCGGATCGATCTCCACGGTCAGTCCGAGCGTTTTCGCGAAAGCCTCCGCCGTTCCGACAGCCTTGGGTTCGGGACTGCCGGCGATCCGCGCGAATTCAAAATGGCGGAAGTCCTGCGCCAGATCCGCCGCCGCCGCGCGGCCGGCGTCCGACAGCCGCCAGTCGGCCGACGGAACGCCTTCCACGATCTGCGGCTTGTCGTGGCGGATGAGAACGATGCGGCGCGGCGTCACGGCACGTCACAGGTCGTCGAAGCGCCCGCCGCGGCCCTTGCCGCCGGCGAAGCGCGCCGCGCCGGCGCGCGATTCGCCGGTCTGCAGCGTCGCTGTCCCGTATTTGAACTCGTTCATCATCGCGTGGTGGTGATCGAAGTCCCATTGATCGTAGACCGAGGCGCGGTCGCCCTTCATGCAGATTTCCGGGAAGCGCGAGATCTCCAGCGCCAGCTCCTCCGCCACCTGCCGGCTTTCGCCCGTATGCACGATGCGGTTGGCCAGGCCCCAGGAAAAGGCCTCCACGGCGCCGACCGGACGGCCGGTGAGAATCATGTCGAGCGCGCGCGACTGGCCGATGAGGCGCGGCAGGCGCACCGTGCCGCCGTCGATCAACGGCACGCCCCAGCGGCGGCAGAACACGCCGAACACGACGTCCTCCTCCACCACGCGCAGATCGCACCAGCAAGCCAGCTCCAGCCCGCCCGCCACGGCATGGCCGGAGATCGCAGCGATCACGGGCTTGAGCAGCCGCATCCGCGTGGGTCCCATCGGCGCGTCGCCGGCATGGGGATCGTAGTGCTGTCCCGGCGCGATCACGCGATTGCCGCGCCCCTCGCTCATGCCCTTCAGGTCCGCCCCGGCGCAGAACGTACCGCCCGCACCCCACAAGACCGCGACCTTCTGATCGTTGTCGTGTTCGAAGGCGAGAAACGCCTTCACCAGCGCGTCGGCGGTCGGCCGGTCGACGGCGTTGCGCGCCTGCGGCCGGTCGAGAATCACGGTGGTGATGCCGCCCTTGCGTTCGACCCGGACGTGTTCTGCGCCCATGGCTCGCCTCCCCCATGTCTTTCGCCAGTCTGTCACGCGCCGTGCGGGCCGGCCACCGTGACGTTGCGGGACCTTGGATTTCGGGAAAAACGGGACTAAGACCGCCGCCATCCGACCATCCTCGCGAAGGGCGCCCCCGTGACCAGTCTGAACTCCTTCAAATCCCGCCGGACGATGACGGTGGGCGGCAAGACCTATGCCTATTTCAGCCTCGCCGCCGCCGAGAAGAACGGCCTCGCCGGCGCCTCGCGGTTGCCCTATTCGCTCAAAGTGCTGCTCGAGAATCTGCTGCGCTACGAGGACGGCAAGACGGTCACCGCCGACGACATCAAGGCCGTAGTCGGCTGGCTCGACAAGAAGAGTTCGGACCGCGAGATCGCCTTCCGTCCCGCGCGCGTGCTGATGCAGGACCTGACCGGCGTGCCCGCCGTGGTCGATCTGGCGGCGATGCGCGACGCGATGAAGAATCTGGGCGGCGATCCGGAGAAGATCAATCCGCTGGCCGAGGTCGACCTCGTGATCGACCATTCGGTGATGGTCGACAATTTCGGCAAGCGCGACTCGTTCAAGAAGAACGTCGTCATCGAATACGAGCGCAACGCGGAGCGCTATCAGTTCCTGCGCTGGGGCCAGCAGGCCTTCGCGAATTTCCGCGTCGTGCCGCCGGGCACCGGGATCTGCCATCAGGTCAATCTCGAATACCTCGCGCAGACGGTGTGGACGCGCAAGGAGAAGGACCACGGCAAGGCGGTGGAATACGCCTTTCCCGACACGCTGGTCGGCACCGACAGCCACACCACCATGGTCAACGGCCTCTCCGTGCTCGGCTGGGGCGTCGGCGGCATCGAGGCGGAGGCCGCGATGCTCGGCCAGCCGATCTCCATGCTCATTCCCGAAGTCATCGGCTTCAAGCTGACGGGCAAGCTGCGCGAGGGCGTGACCGCGACCGATCTGGTGCTCACCGTGACGCAGATGCTGCGCAAGAAGGGCGTGGTCGGAAAGTTCGTCGAGTATTACGGCCCCGGCCTCGACGACATGTCGCTCGAGGACCGCGCGACGATCGCGAACATGGCGCCGGAATATGGCGCGACCTGTGGGTTCTTTCCCGTGGATGCGGAGACGCTGCGCTATCTGAAGGCCACCGCGCGCAAGCCCGCCCGCGTCGCGCTGGTGGAGAAATACGCCAAGGCGCAAGGCCTCTACCGCACCGCCAAGAGCGCCGATCCGGACTTCACCGACACGCTGTCGCTCGACCTCAATACGGTGGAGCCGAGCCTGGCGGGCCCGGCACGGCCGCAGGACCGGGTGCCGCTGGGCAGCGCCGCGCATGAGTTCGCGGTGGCGCTCATGAACACCTATAAGAAGGAAGACGACGCCAACCGGCGCGCCAAGCTCGCGGGCACCGAACATTCCATCGGCCATGGCGACGTCGTCATCGCCGCGATCACCTCGTGCACCAACACGTCGAACCCCTCGGTCATGATCGGCGCCGGCCTCGTCGCCAAGAAGGCGGTGGAGCGCGGCATCAAGGTGCGCCCCTGGGTGAAGACCTCGCTGGCGCCGGGCAGCCAGGTGGTGACCGACTATCTGGAGAAGGCCGGCCTCAACACCTATCTCGACAAGCTGGGCTTCCAGCTCGTCGGTTACGGCTGCACCACCTGCATCGGCAATTCCGGTCCCTTGCCGGACAATGTGACGGAGGCGATCGCATCCGCCGATCTCGTCACCGCCGCGGTGCTCTCGGGCAACCGCAATTTCGAAGGCCGCGTGCATCCCCTGGTGCGCGCCAACTATCTCGCCTCGCCGATGCTGGTCGTGGCTTACGCACTCGCCGGTTCGATCAACATAGACCTGACCAAGGAGCCGGTCGGCTACGACAAGGAGAACGAGCCGGTCTATCTGAAGGACATCTGGCCGAGCGCGCTGGAGATCGCCGCGGCGATGCGCAAGGGCATCAAGACCTCGAGCTTCAAGGCGCGCTATGGCGACGTGTTCCTCGGCGACACCAACTGGCGCAAGGTCAAGGCGCCGAAGACGCAGACCTATAGCTGGCCGATGGCGTCGACCTATGTGAAGAACCCGCCCTTTTTCGAGGGCATGACGATCGAACCGCAGCCGGTGAAGGAGATTGCCGGCGCGCGCATCCTGGCATTGTTCGGCGATTCCATCACCACCGACCACATCTCGCCCGCCGGCAACATCAAGACGGCCTCGCCCGCCGGCCTCTATCTGCAGGAACACCAGGTGCGCCAGCAGGACTTCAACTCCTATGGCGCGCGGCGCGGCAATTTCGAGCTCATGGAGCGCGGCACCTTCGCCAACATCCGCATCAAGAACGAGATGATGAGCGGCAAGGAAGGCGGCAACACGCTTTACTTCGCGGACGGCGCCTCTTCGGGCGAGTCCATGTCGATCTTCGACGCTGCGGCGAAGTACAAGGCGGACGGCGTCGACACCGTGGTGATCGGCGGCAAGGAATACGGCACCGGATCTTCTCGCGACTGGGCCGCCAAGGGGCCCAGGCTGCTGGGTGTCCGCGCGGTGATCACCGAGAGCTTCGAGCGCATCCACCGCTCCAACCTGATCGGCATGGGCGTGGCGCCTTTCGCGTTCGCGGAAGGCAAGACGCGGCGCGACTTCGGGCTGACGGGGCGCGAGACCGTCGACATCCCCGGCCTTTCGGGTGAGATCAAGCCGCAGATGAAGGTAAGCGCGACGGTGCACTATCCCGACGGGCGCACCGCCGCGATGCCGCTGTTCCTGATGATCCTGACGCTGGACGAAGTCGCCTACTACCAGAACGGCGGCATCCTGCAATACGTGCTGAGGAACTTGCTCGCGGCATAAGCGCAGTCGCGGCCGGTCGCTCCGTCGGGTCGCCGAGGGTGCAATAGCGCAGGTCGCCGCCTCGCAAAAACGTGACTCGCCAGGCCGAATAAGCGGGCCGCGCGCGCGTAAGCTCGCCGAGGTTTGGGGGCGCGCATGAAACCATTTCTTTCTTTGCTATTGCTGACGGCTTTGCTGGCGTTTTCGGCCAAGGCCGACACCATGGGCGCCCCCGCGACGGACGCTGACGGGCGCCATGATTTCGATTTCTATATCGGGTCGTGGACGATCGAGAACCACGTGCTTCAGCCTGGCGGCGCATGGAAGGCGTTCGAGAGCACGACCACCGATCGGGCCTTTCTCGCCGGCATGGGCAACATAGATGAGATGACCCTGCCGCGCGATGCGCATGGCGCTTCGCTCCGTTTTTTCGATCCGCAAACCAAGCTGTGGTCGATCTACTGGGCAACGAGCACGCGCGGAAAACTCGAACTGCCTCCGGAGGTCGGAAAATTCGAAGATGGCGTCGGACATTTCTACGGCGACGACGTCGATGCCGCCGGCAAGCCCGTCAAGGTGCGTTTCACCTGGACCCGCGCCTCCGCCGACCACCTCCATTGGGATCAGGCGTATTCCTATGACGGCGGCAAGACCTGGCAGGTCAATTGGACGATGGAATTCACGCGCCGCTAGGCGGCGATCACGCCACGCGCGACGTTGCGGCATAGACGGCGAGATGTTCGCTCAGGTGATCGAACAGCAGCCGCATCCGCCGCACGCTGCGCAGATCCTTGTGCATGGCGAGCCAAAGACCGAGTTCGAAGTGGAAGGCCTTCGGCAGGAGATGGACGAGGTGCGGGTTGCGCCGCGCGACCCCGACCTGACACACCCCGATGCCGAACCCCGCGCGCAATGCATTCACCCGCGCCCAGTCGCTATCGACGCGTAGCGCGAACAGATCGCGTGCCAGGGGAAGGCCCATCGCCTTCAGGCCGCGCTCGAAGGCGCCTTCCTTGTCGTAGCCGATGATGGCGTGGTGGGCGACATCGTCCAGCGTGTGCGGCGTGCCGTGGCGCTCCAGATAGTCGCGATGCGCGAAAAGGCCGAGCGCCGTCGTTCCGATCTTCTTGGCGACGAGCGCGTCCTGTTTGGGCTGCACCATGCGCACCGCGATATCGGCGTCGCGCCGCAGCAGATCCTGGGTCACATCCGAGAGGATCAGCTCGATCGCGATGGATGGGTGCGCCTCGCGAAACCGCGTCAGGATTTCGGGCAGCACCTCGCCGCCGACGAAGACGCTGGCGGTCAGCCGGACCGTGCCGCGCTCCTCGCCCCGCGCGCCCGAGGCGGCACGGATCAGCGCGCCGGCCGCGCTCGCCATGGCCTGGGCATGCGGCAGCAATTCGCGCGCGGCCTGGGTCGCGATCAGGCCGGCCTGCGACCGGCTGAAGAGCGGCTGGCCCAGCGCGGCCTCCAATTCGTCGATGTGCCGGCCCAGCGTCGGCTGGGTCAGGCCGAGCTTGCGCGCGGCGGCCGACAGGCTTCCTTCCGTCATCACCGCCAGGAAGGAGCGGTAGGTCTCCCATTTCGGCTCGGCCTTGGTCATACGAAATTCTATAGCGACCCTGCGCGGTTCGCCAATTGGCCCGCCGCGTTGTGGGACGCAACGTTCCGATGTGGCGGCTGCCGTGGTGGGCGATCACCGCGGTCCGCGCCACGCTCGAAGGCTTGGGCTGTCTTTAGCTTCCCGTGCTGGTGTAGTGCGCGACGCCGCGGCCCCAGGCGAGGTAGGCCAAGCCGAGAAAGACGAAGCCGGCCGCCGGCGCCAGCGCGCCCAGCCAGGCGGGAATGCCGGCGCTTGCCGTTCGGCCCAGGATCACCGCGACGGGAAAATAGATCGTGCAGGCCATCGGCACGACATAGGTGAGGAATTTGCGAAACCACGCGGAATAGATGTCGAGCGGATACTGTCCTGCCTCCACGCCGCCATAGGTCAGCGTGTTGGCGATCTCCAGGCTCTCCACGGTCCAGAAGGCGAGCGTGCCCTGCAGCACCAGGATGCCGTAGAACATGGCGCAGCCGCCGGCGACCGACCACGCCAGCAGCGCCGCCTTCTCGATGCTCCACGCGACATGCAGCAGCGACAGCGCGACCATGGTCGCGACCACGCCTTGCGCCAGCCGGCCCAGCGAGCTGAAGGCGAATTCGAAACCGGCGAGCTGCACCGTGGCGGAGCGCGGCCTGAGCAGGATGCGGTCGAAATCGCCGGTCTTGACGAAGCGCGGACCGAGCTGCTCGAAGCCGCTCGCGCTCATGTCGCATAGCGCGAATGCGATGCTGACGACGCCGTAGAACAGCGCCACCTCCGCAAAGCTCCAGCCGTGGATGTGGTGAAACCGCGCGAACAGCGCGAATATGCCGCCGAACTCGATCAAATTGATGCAGAACTGCGCGCCCATGCGCAGCAGGAAGGCCGTGGGATAAAGCATCTGGCCGCGCAGATTGTTGCGCAGGAAGCGAAGCAGCAGCGACAACTCGTTCATCGTCAGCTCCCCTGCATGTCGACGCGCGCCATCACGCGCGCCAGCCAGAAGCGTCCGCCGACGACGAAGGCCGCGATCCACAGCAGCTGCGCGCAGAGGCCGGCGAGCGCCGCGCCGCCGGTCAGATTGCCGAAATAGATGCGATAGGGAATATCGCAGAGACCCGCGAAGGGCTGCCAGAACAGGATCGGCTGCGACCAGGCGGGCATCAGCGCGAGCGGCACGATCATGCCCGACAGCGGCGTCACCAACACCGGCGCCAGATTGGATGCGCGCCGCGTCTTGAGCGCCGTGACCGCGATATTGAGCAGCACCGTGAAAGCGGCCGACAGCATCACGGTCAGGCTGATCGAGAGCGCGAACAGCGCCGTGGCGCCGCCCGTCGCGGGCAGGCGCCAGCTCCAGGCGCTTTGTCCGATCAGCGGCAACGCCACCGCCGCCAGGACGAACATCGGCGCCAGCCGCAGCACGGTGTTTGCGGCGCGTTGCGCGACGGCGCGCGCCAGCCAGAAACTGTGCGTGTCGACGGGCCTGAGCCGCTCATAGGCGATGTTGCCGCTCTCCACCGCCTCCGCGATGTCGGCATCCGCCTGCCAGGGCAACAGCGCGAGAAGCGCCTGGCTCAGCCAGATATAGGTGATCGTCTGCGTCAGCGTGATCGGTTGCGGCCCGGCACCGGCGTAGAACGCCGCGAAGGTCATCAGCTTGATCGCGCCCCACCAGCATTGCGTGGCGAAGCCCGCGAAGGCGGCGGCGCGATATTGCAGCATCAGCACGAAGCGCGCGCGCAGGATCGCCAGATAGGGCAGGGCGGCTCCGCTCATGCGTCCACCGCGCCGTGCAGCGCATAGAATCGCGCGATCACCTCCTCGATCTTGGGATCCTCCACCCGGATGTCGCTGACCTCGTGCGCCGCCGCGACCCGCGCGATCAGCGTGTGCGCCGCCGTTCGCGCCGGATCGAAGCCGTATTCCACCGTGCGCCCGTCCCGGCCGCGCAGCTCGGCGCCTTCGACGGCGACATCGGCAAGCTCGGCCTGATAGTCCACGATCAGCCGGCGCTCGCCCAGCACCTCGGCGCGCATCGCCTCGAAGCTCGAATCGCGCAGCACGCGGCCGTTGCCGATGATGATGACGCGCCGGGCCAGCGCCTCGATGTCGTGCATGTCGTGGGTGGTCAGAAGGACGGTCACGCCGTCCCGGCGGTTCAGGTCCTTGACGAATTCGCGCAGCGCCAGCTTGGACACCGCGTCCAGCCCGATGGTCGGCTCGTCCAGGAAGAGAATCGACGGCGTGTGCAAAAGGGCCGCGGCGATCTCGCAGCGCATGCGCTGGCCGAGCGAAAGCTGGCGCAGCGGCGTGTCCAGGACCGCGCCGATCCTGAGCATGGCGACCAGCCGCTCCTTGGTGCGCGCGAAGCGCTTGGGATCGACGCGGTAGATGTCGCGCAGCAGATCGAAGCTTTCGGCGATCGGCAGGTCCCACCACAATTGCGTGCGCTGGCCGAACACCACGCCGATGCGCGCCACATGGGCGATGCGGTCCTGCCACGGCACGCGGCCGTTCACCGTGCAACGGCCCGCGCTCGGCCGCAGGATGCCCGACAGAATCTTGATCGTCGTCGACTTGCCCGCGCCGTTGGGCCCGATGAAGCCCAGCAGCTCGCCCTCCTTCAGCGAAAAGCTGACTCGGTCGAGCGCCACGATCTCGCGTTCGCGCCGCCGCAGGAGGCCGCGCAGGGCGCCCATCAGGCCCGGATCGCGCGCCGCCACCCGGTAATGTTTGCTCAAATTCTCGACGACGATGTGCGCCATGATCGCGATCCCCCAAAGCGCAAACGCGGCGGACGGGATTTCCCGCCACCGTTGCGCTCTTCCGAAAATGGGGGCGGAACCTAATCGGTTGAGCGGCTTGCGGTCAATTGCAGCCCTCGCGCAGCCGTGCCGGCTGGGCCCCTCCCCACGTCCGAATTTTCCTGGACTTCCCGCCCGGAACCGCGCTCAAGTCTAAGTTACTGGAGGCCCGGCGGTTCAAATCCTATGGTCGCGACATGACTTCGCCGCACCGCATTCTGTCCGTAATTTTCGCGCTCGGCCTGGGCCTTGGCGCCGCCGCAGCGGGGCCGTTGCTGCGCCCGGTCGTGGTCGAGCTCTACACCAGCCAGGGTTGCTCGTCCTGTCCGCCCGCCGACGCGATTCTCGGCAAGCTTGCCGATCAGCCCGGCGTCATCGCCATCAGCCTGCCCATCACCTATTGGGACATGCTGGGATGGAAGGACACGCTGGCGTCCGACGCCAACACGCGCCGTCAGAAATCCTATGCCGCGGCGATGGGGCATGGCGGCATCTATACGCCGCAGGTGATCGTGGATGGCGTCGCGGATGTCGTCGGCAGCCGCGCGGCCGGCATCGACATGGCGATCGCCCAGCGCCGCGCGCAGATCGCCGACGCGCTGGCGCGGGCCGCGGAATTGCGCACGGTGCAGGGCGAAAGCCTGGAAGCCGGCGGCGAGCGCACCGAAATACCGGCCGCGCTGACCGTTCGGTCGGGCGCGATGGGGAGCGCTCCGGCCGGCGCCGACCCCCTCGTGCCCGTCGCGGTCAGCGAGACGCCGCAGGAGATGCACATCGACATCGCCGGCATTCCCGCCGAGACCAATGCGACGATCTGGATGTTCCATCTGCGCTCGGTCGTCAGCGTCAAGGTCGGCGCGGGCGAGAATGCCGGTCACACGATCACCTATCGCAACGTCGCCGGCGATGTGAAGGCGGTGGGCGTCTACAAGGGCAAGGCACTGACGCTGACATTGCCGCGCGCGGCGATGGCCGGGCTGCCGCATGACGGCGTGGCCGTGGTGGTGCAGAAGGGCGGCTACGGCCATGTGATCGGCGCCGCCTATGTCAGCCGGCCCGATTACTACGCGGCGCAATAGCCTTTAGACTGCGCGCGCTATGGCGCTGTTTTTCGATTCGGCTTGGTTCGACGCGCGGCTCGGCGCCGCCGGCCTGACGCGCGCCCATGTCGCTGCCGCGCTCGGGCTGAGCGAACCGCAGATCGCCGAGATGTGGAAGGATCAGCGCGAATTGCGCGTGGACGATGTGCGCGTGTTGAGCGCGTTGCTCGGCCAGCCCGCCGCCGAGATCGCGGCGCGCGCCGGAATCTCGACGCCGGTGCCCAAAGAGGTATCGCCCGACGCCGTGGCGCTGCGCGACATCGCTGCGTGCCTGGCGCGCGTGGAGGGCGCGCTTGCGGAGCTCAAGGCGCTGGTGCTCGCCTTGTCGAAGCGGTCATGATCCTTCTTGCGTCCGCAGCCGTGTTGCTGCTCGCCGCCATTGCGGCGTGGTTCGTCGCGCCGGCGGCGCGGCCCGCGGCGCGCGTCGATCTGCGTTTCGCGGCCATTCTGTTCGCGGCCCTGGCAGTCGCCGCGGTGGCGATGCCGTCCGCCAAATCGGCCGTCGCGCTTCTCGTCTTGCCGATCGCGTTGACGGTGCTCGCGCTGGCCGCCGCCGCCGCGTCGGAGCGCGCCACTCCGGCCGGGTTGGCCGCGACGCTTCTGGGCGCCGTGTCGCTGGCGGCGTTGGGCGCGGCGCTATCGGGATTGGCGGCGCTGGCGCTTGCCCCTGCTATGGCTGCGGCCGTTGCGGCGGCGTGGCTTCATCTGCGGCGCCTGCGCCCGGCGATGCGTCGCGCGCTGGAGGGACTGGCAGCCTCGCTGTGCTTTGTCGCGGCATTGGCGGCGTTTGCGCGCAGCGGCGTCGAGAGCGCCACGCTGCTCTTCTGTGCCGCCGGTCTTGTCGGAATTGTTCTGGGATCGGTCCCGTCAGACGCCGCGATCGAGGAGCGCGCCGGTCCCGATCTGCGCAGCGCGATAGGCGGCGGGCGCGGCCGTTAGGGCCTGGTCGCGCGAATCCATCATCACTTGGCCGAGCACCTGGGCGACGAAAGTCGGCAGCAGCCTTGGGCCGTACCAATCCGACGCGGTCGCCGCTGTGCCGGTTTGGCACGGTTTCTTGGGCGCCGCGAATTTCGCGAAGCCGCCCGTGCCGGGCTCTTCGCCGCGGCCTTCATCATCTAGCCGGCCGGATGTATTGGCGATTTCGACCCGGCGCGGCATCGCCCGCAGGCGCGTGATCTGCGCGCGGGGATCGAAGACGAGGGTGGGCATCGGGCTCATAACGTGTCTTTAAGGCAAACCCCGGGCCGCGCCGTCTCGTTCCCGCGATGGCCGCGGCAATTACCAGTTTTTTAAGCCCCCAGCGGCCATGATCGCTTGCAAAGGCCGAAAATCGGCCGGGATGGTGGATGTGAGTCAGCCGCTTCAGAAGAAGCCAGCCGACGGTTTGGGGGCGCTTACCGCGGCCGAGCAAGCCGAGCGGCTGCGTTTCGCCCTGCTGGGTTCGTGCGTCGCCAGCTTCGACTGGACGATCGGCGACGACCGCATCGTTTGGGACGGCGCCATCGACATCCTGCCCTATCGCGGCGATCCGCAGCGCCTGGCGCGCGGCGCCGCGTTCGTGGGCTGGCTCAACCCGGAATCGCGCGCCCGGCTGATGCAGATCATCGACCAGCGTGCCACCCAGGATTCGCATTTCGACATCGCGATCGAGGCATCGTCGGCGTTGGGCTCGATCTGGCTCACGCTCATCGGCCTGCGCGTCGCGCAGCCCGACGGACGCACCGAGCGGATGAGCGGCGTGATGCGCGTCACCACCGAAAAGCAGCGCGAGATCCAGCGCCTCACCTATCTGGCGACGCGCGACGAACTGACCGGCCATCTCAATCGCAATTCCCTGCGCGCCGAACTGACCCAGGCGATCGACACGGCGCGCGCCGAAGATCGCCATTGCGCCTTTCTGGTCGCCTCGATCGATCGCCTCGCGATGATCAATGACGGTTATGGCTTCGATGCCGGCGACGAGGTGATCGTCGCGGTGGGCGAACGGCTCGCGCGCACGCTTCGCTCCAGCGACATCATCGGCCGCACCGCGGGCAACAAGTTCGGCGTGATCCTGAGGAATTGCAGCGAGCGCGAGATCACCGTCGTGGCCGATCGGTTGCGCGCCGCGGTGCGCAGCCACGTCATCGACACGCGCTGCGGCCAGGTCTCGGCGACCAGTTCGGTCGGCGCGGTGTGGCTGCCGTCGGGCGCCGCCTCCAGCCAGGAAGCGATGCTGCGCGCCGAGGAATCGCTCGAACGCGCGCGCAGCATGGGCCGCGACGGCTTCTTCACCTATCAGAAGTCGCCGCAGCGCGAGGGCGCCAGGCTGCGCCTGATGGCGATCGCCGACGAGGTCGTGGCGGCGCTGAACGAGGACCGGCTGCTGCTCGCCTATCAGCCGATCATCCACGCAAAGGACCGCACGGTCTTCAAATATGAGAGCCTGCTGCGCATGCGCCGCTTGGACGGCTCGATCGCCACGGCCGGCCAGTTCGTGCCCGCCGCCGAGCAGATGGGCATCGTCGGGCTGATCGACCGGCGCGCGCTCGAGATCGCGGTCGCGACGCTCGGCGCCAATCCGGACGTGCGGCTCGGCGTCAACGTCTCCGGCACCGCGGCGGGCAATCCCGCCTGGCTCAACAGCTTCATAGACTACATCCGCGACAACGCGGCGGTGGCGCCCCGACTCAATATCGAACTGACCGAAACGGCGGCGCTGCACAATTTCGAGGAGAACGCGCAGTTCGTCTCGCAGCTGCGCGAGCTCGGCTGCACCGTGGCGATCGACGATTTCGGCGCCGGCTACACCTCGTTCCGCAATCTTCAGATGCTGCACATCGACACGGTCAAGATCGACGGCGCCTATGTGAAGGGCCTGTCGGGTTCGCCGGAGAACCAGGTGTTCGTGCGCACGCTGGTCGGCCTCGCCAAGAACTTCAATCTGAAGGTCGTCGCCGAATGGGTGGAGTCTGAAGAAGACGCGCAGCTTCTGGACAGCTTCGGCGTCGACTATTTCCAGGGCTTCTTCTTTGGCGAGCCGGAGATCGCGCCCGCCTGGCTCAAGCGCTAGGCCAGGCCGTCGGTGTTGAGGCGGGCCAGGATGTTTGCAGCGCGCTGAAGCACGCGTTGCTCGCGCTCACTCAATCCTGCGATCTGAGCCGTCAACACTGCCAATCGCCGCTCGCGACCATCCTCCAGCAGGGCGCGACCCTTTGCCGTCGCGGCAATGCGCAGAACGCGGCGGTCGGAGCCGTCCTCGGCCTTGGTGATGAGGCCGCCGGCCTCCAGTTCGGCGATCAATCTGGACATCGTGGGCGCGCGCACCTGCTCCGCAGCCGCGAGGTCCTTGAGCGTCTGCGGCCCGGCAAACACCAGCACCGATAGGGCCGAGGCTTTGGGCGACGATAGGCCCATTGCGGAATCGGAGCCACGCAGCCGCCGCAATAGGCGAATCGAAGAGGCGTGAACGCGCTCGGCGATCGCATGGGCAGCAGCATGCGCGGATCTCGACGGTGCTGTCACGGGGCGATACTTTCTCTTGATTTATTTAGTTAGCAAAGCTAACTAATAAGCGGGATCGCGTTCCGGCACAAGCGCTGGCGCGGGCAATTGGAGCATTCCATGACCAGCCAGATTTTAGGTCTTTCGAAGATCGCGCAGATCGCCCTATCCAGCCGCGACGTACCTCGTGCCACGGCATTCTACCGCGACGTCCTCGGTCTCAAGCTGGTGTTTGAGGCGTCCGGAATGGCGTTCTTCGACGCCGGCGGCATAAGCCTGATGATTGGCCCGGCGCCGTTCGGCGGTCCCTTGCAGCCAAACACGTTCATCTATTTCGATGCGGGCGACTGGTACACGACGGAAGCAGCCTTGGCCGCGCGCGGCGTGCGCTTCGAGGGTGATGCGGAGGTTGTGCAGAGAGCCGCTGGGAAGGAGCATGTGCTGCGCCCCTTCAAGGACCCGGACGGCAACATTCTCAAGATCATGGGTTGGCGCGTGGCGAAATAGCGCTGCGCGACTATTTCCGCTCGCTGAGCTCGGCGAGCTGGCGGCGCATCGCCTCGATCTCGCTCTTGAGCTCGCTGATCTCTTCCGACGGCTTGGCTTTGGGCTCGCCGCCGCCATTGGCCTTGGCTTCTTCCTCGGTCGCGGGACGCCGCGTCGCCGCGAAGGGCGAGAACATCGACATCGCGCGCTCGAACATCGCCATGTTCTGGCGCGTCAGATTCTCGATCACTTGGCCGGAGCCGCCGAACGCCTCGGCGAGGCGGTTGCGCATCGCTTCCTGGTTCTTGGCGAAACCGTCCATGCTCATGTCGAGATAGCCGGGCACGAAGCTCTGCAAGCTGTCGCCGTAGAAGCGGATGAGCTGGCGCAGGAATTTGATCGGCAAAAGGCTCTGCCCCTTGGCCTCTTCCTCGAAGATGATCTGGGTCAGGACCGAGCGGGTGATGTCCTCGCCGGTGCGCGCATCGCGCACCTCGAACTCGGTGCCCTCCTTCACCATGGACGCCAAATGGTCGAGGGTCACGTAGCTCGAAGTCTGGGTATTGTAGAGCCGCCGGTTCGCGTATTTCTTGATGACGACCGGGGCCTCAGCCTTGGGGCTTTCTTCCGACACGCTTTTATCTCTTTGAAGTGCTGGCGTTTCGCGCCTCTTCGGGCGCTCGATGGGCGCTAAGCCAACAACACTGCACTTGCGCTGTCCAGTGCCATTTGAGCAGACGCAACATGGGGTTGTGCCGCGCCCTGCAGCTAACTACATGAAATGGCAGCGCGATTTGGCCCGGTTTACCGCTGCTCGCATTCGCGGCATTTTGGAAGAAATCGCTACATCGTGAAACAGTCGGGAGGTTCTGGTGGAAGAAGTCGTCATCGTCTCGGGGGTGCGCACCCCTGTGGGCGCGTTCAACGGCGCGTTCGCCAACGTGCCGGCGCACGATCTGGGCAAGGTCGCGATCAAGGCGGCGCTCGAGCGCGCCCATGTGAAACCCGAAGACGTCTCCGAGGTCATCCTCGGCCAAGTGCTCACCGCCGCGCAGGGCCAGAACCCGGCGCGCCAAGCCTCGAAGAACGCCGGCGTGCCCGATGCCTCGCCCGCCTGGTCGGTGAACATGGTGTGCGGCTCTGGCCTGCGCGCGGTGGCGCTGGGCGCCCAGGCGATCGCGCAGGGCGACTCGGCGATCGTGGTCGCCGGCGGCCAGGAATCGATGAGCCAGTCGGCGCACGCCGCGTATCTGCGCGCCGGCACCAAGATGGGCAATCTCGATCTCGTGGACACAATGATCAAGGACGGGCTGTGGGACGCGTTCAACGGCTATCACATGGGCGTCACGGCGGAGAACGTGGCGCGCGAATGGCAGATCACGCGCGAGCAGCAGGATGCCTTCGCCGTCGCTTCCCAGAACAAGGCCGAGGCCGCCAAGAAGGCCGGCCGCTTCAAGGACGAAATCGCGCCGGTGACCGTCAAGGAACGCAAGGGCGAGAAGATCGTCGACACCGACGAATATATCCGCGACGGCGCCACGCTGGACGCCATGGCCGCTCTCAAGCCCGCCTTCCAGAAGGACGGCACGGTGACGGCGGCCAATGCGTCGGGCATCAATGACGGCGCCGCGGCGCTGGTCTTGATGAGCGCGTCGGAAGCCAAGAAGCGCGGTCTGACGCCGCTGGCCACGATCAAGTCCTGGGCCCAGGCCGGCGTCGATCCGAAGGTGATGGGCTCCGGCCCCATCCCGGCCTCGCGCAAGGCGCTGGAGAAGGCGGGCTGGAAGGCGTCCGATCTCGACCTGATCGAAGCCAACGAGGCCTTCGCGGCGCAGGCCTGCGCGGTGAACAAGGACATGGGCTGGGACACGTCCAAGGTGAACGTGAACGGCGGCGCCATCGCCATCGGCCATCCGATCGGCGCCTCGGGTGCGCGCGTGCTCGTCACCCTGCTGCACGAGATGCAGAAGCGCGACGCCAAGAAGGGCCTCGCCACGCTCTGTATTGGTGGCGGCATGGGCATCGCCATGTGCGTCGAGCGCTAGCGAGACGCGCCAGCGTCAGGGTGCGTCGAGCGCTAGCGAGACGCGCCAGCGTCAGGGTGCGTCGAGCGCTAGCGAGACGCGCCAACGTCAAGGTGCGGGGAGCGGTAGCGGACCGCCCAACGAAAATGGGCATGGAGCGGTGGCGAGACGCCAGACCGCCCCGAACGAAAGTAACAAGGCGTTCTGACGCAGTGCCAGATTGTTGCGAGAAGCCTCCTTGCTGCGTTAAGTGTGCTAGGAAAGAAGAAAGCACAATCTCACGGGGATTCGCATGGCACGGGTAGCGATCGTCACGGGCGGCACGCGCGGCATCGGCGAGGCGATTTCGGTCGCGCTCAAGAACGCCGGCTACAAGGTCGCGGCGAACTATGCCGGCAATGACGAACGCGCCAAGGCATTCTCCGAGAAGACCGGCATCGCCGCCTACAAATTCGATGTCGCCGATTTCGAGGCGGTCAGCGCGGCCGTGAAAAAAATCGAGGTCGAACTCGGTCCCGTCGAGATCGTCGTGAACAATGCCGGCATCACCCGCGATGCCACGATGAAGAAGATGAGCCGTGCCGGCTGGGACGAGGTGGTCGATACCAATCTCGGCGGCTGCTTCAACCTGTGCAAGGCGACATGGGACGGCATGCTGGCGCGCAATTTCGGCCGCGTCGTCAATATCGGCTCGATCAACGGCCAGGCCGGGCAATACGGCCAGGTGAACTATGCCGCCGCCAAGTCGGGCATCCATGGCTTCACCAAGGCGCTGAGCCAGGAAGGCGCCTCCAAAGGCATCACCGTCAACGCCATCGCGCCGGGCTATATCGATACCGACATGGTCGCTGCCGTGCCGGCCAACGTGCTGGAGAAGATCGTCGCCAAGATCCCGGTCGGGCGTCTCGGCAAGGCGGAAGAGATCGCGCGGGGCGTTCTGTTCCTCGTCGCCGATGAGGCCGGCTTCGTCACCGGCTCGACCCTGTCGATCAACGGCGGCCAGCACATGTATTGAGGCGGCCGAAGTCTGTACCGTAACGGTATGGTCGCTTCTTCCACCATCGACGTCTCGGGGCTCGCCTGCATCCGCGGGCAGCGTCTGTTGTTCCGCGACTTGAGCTTTCGCGTGCAAGCCGGCCAGGTGCTCAGCCTCGAAGGCCCCAACGGCGCCGGCAAGACGTCTCTTCTGCGGCTGATCGCGGGTTTCCTCAGCCCGGCCGCCGGCACGATCGCCGTCGGCGAGACGCAGGACCCGGAAGCGCGCGGCCGGCTGATCGGCTGGCTCGGACATCACGATGCCGCCAAGCCGCAGCTCACCCCGCGCGAAGTGCTCGCGTTCTTCGCCGGACTTTATCGCGTTGACGGCGACATCGCGGCGGCGCTTGGCGCCGTCGGGCTCGGCGCCATCGCCGATCTGCCGTGCCAATATCTCTCCGCCGGACAGAAGAAGCGTCTGGCGCTGGCGCGGCTCCAATTGTTGCGGCGCCCCGTCTGGCTACTCGACGAGCCCTTGTCGGCGCTGGACGCGCAGGGCCGCCGTCACGTCGCCGAAATCCTCGAACGTCACACGGCGAGCGGCGGCATCGCCGTGGCCGCGACGCATGAGCCGCTGGGGATTGCGTGTGAGCGCTTGATTTTAGGGTCGGCGTCATGATTTCGGCGCGCCCCGATAACCTCTCCCGCTTGCGGGAGAGGTCGCGAGCAAAGCGAGCGGGTGAGGGCCCGTGGCGCGCACTTGCCCTCACCCGCCCGGCGCTTCGCGCCGGTCGACCTCTCCCGCAAGCGGGAGAGGTTGGGAGCGGCGCATGACCTCCATTCCCGCCCTCCTCCTGCGCGACATCCGTCTCGCCACGCGGGCCGGCGGCAGCGCGGCGCTGGCGCTCGGCTTCTTCGCCGCGGTCGCGACGCTGGTCCCGCTGGGCGTCGGCTCTGACCTCGTGCTGCTCGCGCGCGTCGCCGCCGGTGTGCTGTGGATTGCGGCCGCGCTCGCGGCGCTGCTCTCGCTCGACCGGCTGTTCCAGGCGGACTACGAGGACGGCTCGCTCGATCTCATTGCGCTGTCGCCGCTCTCGCTCGAGACGATCGCAGCCACCAAGATCGTCGGCCATTGGCTGACCACCGGCCTGCCGCTCACCGTGCTTTCGCCGCTGCTTGGTCTGATGTTCGGCCTGCCGCCTTCCGCCATCGGCATCCTCGCGCTGTCGCTCCTCATCGGCACGCCATCGGTGAGCGCGCTCGGCGCGATCGGCGCGGCGCTGACGCTGGCGGTCCGGCGCGGCGGCTTGATCCTGCCCTTGCTGGTGCTGCCGCTCCTGGCGCCGGCCGTCATCTTCGGCGCCGGCGCGGTGGAGGCGATCCTCGACAATCTTCCCAACGGCGCGTTGCTGCTGCTCTGCGCCTTTTCGGTGGTCGTGACATTGCTCGCGCCCTTCGCAGCCGCCGCCGCCGTGCGGCTCAACCTCGCAGGATGAGCGCCATGCTTGCGAGCCCGCGTCCGACAGCCTAGACCGCCGCCATGGCCAGCCTCTTCGCCTTCGCCAACCCCAAGCGCTTCATGGATGTGAGCGCGATCGTCCTGCCCTGGCTGGCCGGCGCGACGATCCTGACGCTGGGTGCGGGCGTCGTGCTCGGCTTGCTGGCGCCGCCCGACTATCAGCAGGGCACGACGGTCAAGATCATGTTCCTGCACGTGCCGGCGGCGTGGACGGCGATGATGGCTTATGGCGTGCTCGCGCTTGCGTCGCTGATCGGGCTGGTGTGGCGTCATCCCTTGGCCGACGTGACCGCCAAATGCGCCGCCCCGCTGGGCGCGGTGTTCACGGTGCTGGGCCTGGTGACGGGATCGCTCTGGGGCCGGCCGATGTGGGGCGCCTGGTGGGTGTGGGACGGACGGCTGACCTCGTTCCTGCTGCTGCTCTTCCTCTATCTCGGCTACATGGCGCTGCGAAACGCGATCGACGACGAGAGCCGCGCCGCGCGCGCCGCCGCGGTTCTGGCGCTGGTCGGCGTCGTCAATCTGCCGATCATCGAATTTTCGGTGCAGTGGTGGACCACGCTGCACCAGGGCGAGAGCATTTTCCGCCCCGGCGGGCCCACGATCTCACCGGTGTTCCTCTGGCCGCTGCTGCTCAGTGGGCTGGGCTACACCTTCCTGTTCTTCACCCTGCTCGCGATCCGTATACGGACGGAGATCCTGGAGCGGCGCGCCCGCTCGCTGCTGCTGGCGGAAGCGCCGTGAGCGGCTTCCTCGCCATGGGCGGCTATGCCGCCTTCGTCTGGCCGGCCTACGGCATCTCCGCCCTGCTGCTGGGGTTCAGCGTGGCGGCGACGCTGCGCGCCTATGCCAAGGCCAAAGCGCAGCTGGCCGCGCTGGAGAAACCGTGAAGCGGCTGTTCTACATCCTGCCGGTGCTGGGCTTCCTCGGCCTCGCTTGGTTCCTCCATGCGAGCCTCAAACCCCCGCCGCTCGCCGCGATGCGCTCGGCCCTGCTCGATCGGCCGGCGCCGTCGCTCACGCTGCCCGCGCTCGATCCCGGGGCGCCGCCGCTCGGGCCGGCCGACCTCAAGGCCAAGGGCCGGGTGACGGTGGTCAATCTGTTCGCCTCCTGGTGCATCCCCTGCCGGGAGGAGGCGCCCCAACTCGCCCAGCTCGCGCGCGCCCGCGGCGTGCGCCTGATCGGTATCGCCTACAAGGACAAGCCGGAGGCGGCGCGCGCCTTTCTCGCCGAGTACGGCAATCCCTTCGAGCGCGTCGCACTCGATATCGGCGGCCGCGCCGGCATCGAGTGGGGCATCACGGGCGTGCCGGAAAGCTATGTCATCGACGAGCACGGAATCGTGCGCGGCCATTTCGGACCGCTCACGCCCGATGGCCTGGTGCTCGACATGCTGCCGGCGATCGCGCGCGCCGCGCACTAAGCAATTCCAGGAAAAGTGCAAAGCGTTCGTATGCCGTCGCTTCCAACGCCGTCCGCAACTGCGACCAGACAATATGACTTAACATTTGAGCAACCATGTTTTGCGAAGCTGGCGTCATGCAGCTCAGCGCCGCCAATCTCATCATCGCCTCGCAGCAGCTGGCGCGCGGCGCCGCCAAGCCGTCCCCCGACGCACAAGCGCAGTTCACGGCCGCGCTCGCCAAGGAGAAGGGCGTCGAAGGGGTGGATTTCGAGCCGATGAATTTCAAGCCGGCGGCGGCCCCTCGGGCGGCTGAGACGGCCGCGACGGCGACGCCCGCGACGCGCTACAACACCGCGGCGCGGCTGGGCGCAAATATCGATATTCGCGTGTAAATAGAATGGTTTAGGACCGACGCCGACGGCCGCGCGGCGGCGCGTGTCCGTTGACGGAATACGCCTCGGCGGCGGCGGCGACCTGGGCCAAGAGCTTGACGAATTTCTGCCGCTCGGTCGGCGGCAGCGAATCGAGCAGCGCCTTCTCCGCGCGATCGGCCGCGGTCCGCGCCGCGCGCAGCGCCTTGCGTCCGGCCGGACTGATCGCGACCGAATTGGCGCGCTGATCTTCCTCGGTGCGCTCGCGCGACAGCAATCCCTTCTCGAGCATCCGGCGCACCATCTCGGCCAACGTCGAGCGATCGATGCCGGTGCGTTCGACCAGCGCGGTCTGGCTCGCGCCTTCGTTCTGCTCGAGCACCGCGAGGAGCGTGAACTGTTGCTTGGTGAGTTCGGTCGAACCGGTTTCGTGCGCGTAGAGGTCGCCGAAAAATTGCGAACAGCGCTTCAGAAGATGAGACGGCGATTCCGACAGAGCGAAGCTGCCATTCGCCTTGCGCTGACCCTTGCTCATCCAACACCCCTCGGAACAATCGGCCGGCGTTGATCGCCGCTTGCTCGATTGCCAGAAATCCTCTGTAGGTTGCTCGCTATGAGAGAAAGACTAGACGTCCCCGTGCCCCGTCACAACAGTCTCTATCGCGTTTGCGACATCGTTGGCAACGCAAAGATTCCGATTGCCATTTTGTTTCGCACGCGCTTGCATTGGCGTCGAAAGGTTCGGTCCCGTCGAGCCGACAAGCCGGACCACCGCCAGGATCACGTCTCCACGCCGCGTCACCGACCTGTTCCGGATGAAGACATCGAAAGGTTCGCGGCCGTGCCGGCCACCCGAAAAGCGTTGTGGGCTCGGTTGTTACCGTCACCGCGCGCATCGTGGATCGTAACGCGCGCGCGATCGGTTGGCGCGAAGGCCGTGGTTTTCGCGGCTGCGTTGTTCGCGTGGGAGGATATTCCGTGGGCGGAGAACGCATTCCCCGACGCGCCGTCAGCTTCCGTTTTTCTCGTCCGGCATGTGCTTGAGCAGCATCGGCGCCTGCGCCGCGGCGAACAGGAAGATCAGCGGCAGGATGATCCAGACCTTGAAAAACACCCACTGACCCGTCGAAAAATTCCGCCACACGATCTCGTTGAGCAGGGCCAACCCTAGGAAAAACAATCCCCAGCGCCAGGTCAAACTGCGCCAGGCGCTCTCCGGCATCTCGAACTCGAAGGACAGCGCGTATTTTATGAAAAGCCGATTGAAGGCGAGGCCGCCCAGCAGCACCGCGCAGAAGGTCGCATAGATGATGGTCGGCTTGATCTTCAGGAAGGTGTCGTTCTTCAGATAAAGCGTGAGCCCGCCGAACACGAGCACGATCGCCGCGCTGAACAGCGTCACGGCCGAGAACTTTTTTTCCAGGGCATAGCCGGCGGCCAGCGAGGCGAGCACCAGCGCCATGAACACCGCGGTGGCGGCGTAGATCCCGAAGAACTGGAAGGCGGCGAAAAAGGCGATCAGCGGACCCAGGTCCAGCAGCATCCGCCGCAACTGCGCGTTCATCGTGCCCCCGTCAGTGCCTTGGCGAAATTGGCCGCGTTGAATGGCTGCAGGTCGTCCGCGCCTTCGCCGACCCCGATATAGTGGACGGGCAGGGCGTATTTCTGCGCCAGCGCCGCCAGGATGCCGCCCTTGGCCGTGCCGTCCAGCCGCGTCATGACGAGCCCGGTCAGCGGCACCGCCGCCTTGAAGCCTTCGACCTGGGCGATGGCGTTCTGGCCCGTCGTGGCGTCCAGCACCAGCAGCGTGGCATGCGGCGCGGTGGGATCGAGCTTCTTGAGAACGCGCACGATCTTCTCCAGCTCCGCCATCAGGCCGGCCTTGTTCTGCAGCCGGCCGGCGGTATCGATCAGCAGGATGTCGGCGCCGCTGGCCCGTGCTTTTTCCAGCGCTTCGAAGGCGAGCCCGGCCGCGTCGGCGCCGGCGCCCTTGGCGACCATGGTCGCGCCGGTGCGTTGTCCCCAGATGGTGAGCTGTTCGATGGCCGCGGCGCGGAAGGTGTCGCCCGCCGCCAGCACCACCTTCGCGCCGTTGGTTGCGAAACGCTTGGCGAGCTTGCCGATGGTGGTGGTCTTGCCGGTGCCGTTGACGCCCGCGACCAGGATGACGAAGGGCTTGATGCTGCCGTCGATCACGAGCGGCTTCTCGACCGGCTGCAGAACCTTGAGCAGTTCGGCGCGCAGGGTTTCGCGGATGTCGTAGTCGCTGACATCGGCGCCGAAGCCCTTGTCGCTGACTGCCTGGGCGAGCCGCCCCGCCAGCGCCGGCCCGAGATCGGCCTTGATCAGGGCCTCTTCGAGTTCGCCGATGCTGATCGCGTCGAGCTTTCGCTTGGCGACGATGCCGACGATGCTGTCGGTCAGCCCGCCGGTCGAACGCGACAGGCCGCTCTTCAGCCGCTCGAAAAAGGTCGGCGGCGGCGGCGCTTCACCGAAATCCCTCATGCCGCGCGCGCTCCGGTGAGCCCGCTGGGCCCGAGGGCCGCGATCCGTGCCGTAACGACGCTGCCGGGCGGCGCATCGATCCGGACAGACGCGAAGCATTCCGTCCGGCCGATACCGCCGCGCTCGACCAGAAGCTCCTGCGTGGTGCCGACGAGCGACGAAAGGCGCGCCGCCGACGCGGCCTCGCCCTTGGCGCGCAATCTTGCGGCGCGTTCCTTGACGACGTGGCGGTCGCGTTGCGGCATGCGCGCAGCGGGCGTACCGGGCCGGGCGCTGAAGGGAAAGACATGCAGGGTCGAAAGCCCAGCCTCGTCGACGACTTTCATCGTCTGTTGAAACATGTCTTCGCTCTCGGTCGGAAAGCCGGCGATCAGGTCGGCGCCGAACGCAACGTTGGGCCGCAGCCGCCGCACCGCATCGCAGAACGCGATCGTATCGGCCCGCGTGTGGCGGCGCTTCATGCGCTTCAAGATCATGTCGTCGCCCGACTGCACCGAGAGATGGAAATGCGGCATCAGCCGTTCCTCCTCCGCGATGGCGCGCGTCAGATCGGCATCCGCCTCGATGCTGTCGATGGACGAGAGTCGCAGGCGCTGCACCGCCGGCACCAGCTTCAAAATCTTCCGCGCAAGCCGGCCCAGCGTCGGCTTGGCCGGCAGATCGGCGCCATAGGCGGTCAGATCGACGCCGGTCAGCACCAATTCGGGATAGCCGGCATCGGTCAGCCGCCGGGCCTCGTCGACCACCGCGCCCATCGGCACGCTGCGCGAAGGCCCGCGGCCGAAGGGAATGATGCAGAAGGTGCAGCGGTGATCGCAGCCGTTCTGCACCTGGAGGAAGGCGCGCGTATGGCCTTCGAAACAATCGACCATCTGCCCCGCGGTCTCGCGCACCGACGATATGTCGTTGACCCGCACCCGCTCGGCGTCCGGCAAACGCCAGGCGCGCGCGTCGAGCTTTTCGGCATTGCCCAGCACCAGATCGACCTCGTCCATCTCGGCATAGGTCTTGGGCGCGGTCTGCGCCGCGCAGCCGGTGACGATGATCCGGGCGTCGGGGCGTTCGCGCCGCGCCTTGCGGATCGCCTGGCGCGACTGGCGCACCGCTTCGGCGGTGACGGCGCAGGTGTTGAAGATCACGGCGTTCTCCACGCCGGCCTCCACGGCGCGCGCCCGGATCGCCTCGGACTCATAGGCGTTCAGCCGACAGCCGAAGGTGACGATCTGGTTGCTCACGCCGTCAGCGCCTTCAGATCGACGTCGCCGCGATAGGAGAGGGTCGAAGGCCCCGTCATCAGGATGTGGTCGTCGCTTTCGCGCAGTTCCAGGTGCAGCGTGCCGCCGTCGAGCACGATGTCCATGCTGCGTCCGGTGAGACCGCGCCGATGCGCCGCGACCGCCACGGCGCAAGCACCGCTGCCGCAAGCCTCGGTGATGCCCACGCCGCGTTCCCACACCCGCATGCGCAGGCGCCCCTTGTTCTCGATGCTGACGAATTCGACATTGGTGCGCTCGGGGAACAGCGGATGGGTCTCGATGCGCGGGCCCAGTTCCGCCACCGGCGCGGCCTCGGCATCGTCGACGAACAGCACGACATGCGGATTGCCGACCGACACCGCGCTCGCCAAATGGACCTCGCCGTCGACATTGAGGTTGAATTGGTTGGTGTCGGCCGCCTGCGCCATCGGCACCTCGTCCCACAGCAGCTTGGCCTTGCCCCAGTCGACGGTAACGTTGCCCTCGCCGGCATCGGTGCAGATGAGCGGTCCGCCCAGCGTGTCGATCCGGACCTCGCGCTTGTCGCCTTCCTCCATCAGAAGACGCGCGACGCAGCGCGTGGCGTTGCCGCATTGTTCGACCTCGCCGCCGTCGGGGTTGCGCACCCGCATCACGGCGTCGGCGCCCCCCAGCCCGGGCGCGATCACAATCACCTGATCGCAGCCGATGCCGCGGCGCCGGTCCGCCACCGCCCGCGCGGTCGCCGCGTCCAGGTCAAGCTCTTGCTTTCGCGCGTCGAAAACGACGAAATCGTTGCCCAAGCCGTGCATTTTGAGGAACGCGGTCATGGGGCGCTATATAGGCACTCGCCTCTTGCATCGCCAGCGATTTGGCGGCGTGACTTCACGGGCCTATGGCGGAAGGCGGACAGATGCGGAACCGTTGGATTGTGGCGCTCGGCGCCCTGGCCCTGACCGGAATGGTGGCAATGGCGGACGAGACCGATCCCTATCTCTGGCTCGAGGACGTGCACGGCGCAAAGCCGCTCGCCTGGGTGGCGGAGCAGAACGCGCGCACCCGCGCGGTGCTGAAGGCCGATCCGCGCTACGGCCAAGATCACGACGCGGTCCTGAAGGTCCTCGATGCGACCGATCGCATCCCCTATGGCGGCATCGTCCGGGACAGCGTGTTCAACTTCTGGCAGGACGCCGCCAACCCCAAGGGCGTGTGGCGCCGCACCACGATCGCCGGCTACAGGAACTCCAAGCCGCACTGGGACACCATCCTCGACATCGACAAGCTCGCCGCCGGCGAGCATGAGAACTGGATCTGGAAGGGCGCGGACTGCGCGCCCGATCTCAGGCGCTGTCTGGTGTTCCTGTCGCGCGACGGCGGCGACACCCATGTCGTGCGCGAATTCGATTTGTCGACGAAGACCTTCGTCAAGGACGGCTTCGCGCTGGCAAACGCCAAGTCGGATTCCAGCATCGTCGACGGGGACACGGTGCTGTTCGCCACCGATTTCGGCCCCGGCACGATGACCAAATCCGGCTATCCGCGCATCGTGAAGATCTGGCACCGCGGCGAGCCGGTCGGCGCGGCCAAGACGTTGTTCGAAGGCAAGCCCGAGGACATCGGCGTCGGCACGCAGGTGCTGAACGGCGCGGCCGGCCGTTATGCCTTGATCGCGCGCAGCGTCAGCTTCTTCGAGATCGAATACTATCGTGTGACGCGGGGCGGCGCGCCCGACAAGCTCGATCTGCCGCTCTGGGCCGTCATCCAGGGCATGATCGGCGACCGGTTGGTCCTCACCTTGCGCAAGGATTGGGTCACCGGCGACCGGCACTTCACGCAAGGAACGCTACTGACGACGGCGGCGGACGGCAGCGATCCGCAAACGCTCTTCGCGCCCGGGCCGCGCCAAACGGTGGAGGAGGTCTCGACCGGCCGCGACGCGATCTATGCCTCGATCTTCGACAACGTCACCGGCAAGATCCACGTCTTCCGTCCGGCCGGCGGCGGCGATTGGCGGCACGACACGCTCGATCTGCCGGCGAACGGCTCCACCACGATCGTCTCGACCAACGATTTCGGGCCCGAAGCGCTGTACGGCTTCGAGAGCTATCTCAGCCCGTCGACGCTCTATTTCGACAAGGGCGACGGCGATGCGGTCGCGATCAAATCGCTGCCGGCGCGTTTCGACGCTTCGGGTCTCGTCACGGAGCAGTTCGAGGTCGCCTCCTCGGACGGCACGATGATTCCCTATTTCGTGACGCGCCCGAAGGTGCTCGGCGGCCCGGCCCCGACCATTCTCTACGGCTATGGCGGCTTCGAGATTTCATTGACCCCGTCCTACTCGGCGAATTTCGGCATGCTGTGGACCACCCATGGCGGCATCTATGTCGTGGCGAACATCCGTGGCGGCGGCGAGTTCGGACCGGCCTGGCACGAGGCGGCGCGGTTCGAGAACCATCAGCGCGCCTTCGACGATTTCACCGCCGTGGCGCGCGATCTCATCAAGCGCGGCCTCACCGTGCCGGCCAAGCTCGGCATCATGGGCGGCTCGAACGGAGGCCTGCTGGTCTCCGCGACGATGGTGCAGCATCCCGATCTGTTCGGCGCCGTGGTGTGTCAGGTGCCGCTGACCGACATGCTGCGCTTTACGCAGATCGGCGCCGGCCAGTCCTGGGCCGACGAGTACGGCGATCCGGCCGATCCGAAGGCGCGCGCCTATATCCTCAAATATTCGCCTTATCAGAACGTGTCGCCCAAGGTGAAATACCCGCCGGTCCTCTTCACCACCGCGACCAGCGACGACCGCGTCACGCCGGTGCATGCGCGAAAGATGGCGGCGAAGATGGAAAGCTTCGGCGACGACGTGCTGTTCTTCGAGAACACCGACGGCGGCCACTCCGCCGGCGCAGACCACAAACAGGCCGCCGAGATGTGGGCGCTGAGCTTCGTCTATCTCAAGCAGAAGCTGGGGTTGAAGTAGCTTCATCGACCTCTACCCAAGTCACCATGGCCGGGCTTGACCCGGCCACCCAGCGCCGCGCATCGCGCGGCGAATGACTCGGCACAAGCCCGGCGTTAATCTCGCAACATGCCGGCCGGTTACGTCTACGTCCTCGCGAGCAAGCGCAACGGTACGCTTTACACCGGCGTGTGCGGCGACATTCCGAAGCGCATGGAACAACACCGCCTCGGCATAGGTTCCAAATTCGTGGCCAAGTACGGCGTGCATCGGCTCGTCTGGTACGAGCATCACCCGCTCTACACCTCGGCAATTCAGCGCGAGACGAGCATCAAGCGCTGGAAGCGCGCGTGGAAGCTTGCACTGATCGAAAAGCACAATCCGAATTGGGATGATCTGCTTGAAAAATGGAACGCGTAGCTGAAGCGTTTTAGACGTCCGCTGACGCGGACTTGCTGGTTGGCCGGGTCGAGCCCGGCCATGGTGATTTTTCGGTGGGCGTTTGACTTGCTGGTCCCGCGCGCCTAAAACCCGCCCGCTTCCGGAGAACCTTTGGTCCTCCGGTCCTGGGCTCGGCTCAGGATCGCCCCCAGGCAGCGCAGATGCGCCCCCTGGGGCTGTTTTGCTTTGGGAATTCGAATGGCGTTTGGACGATACACAATACACACCATGGCCGGCCTCCGAGCCGGCCACCCAGCAGGCGCGCGTCTGCGCGCCACTGACTCTTTTGTGCTCGCGGCGGCGCTGGATGGCCGGGTCAAGCCCGGCCATGGTGAATTTGGGGAGTTCGCCCCTTAGATGTTTGACTCGCTGCAATCCCGCCTCGGCGGCGTGTTCGACAAGCTTCGCGGGCGCGGCGCGCTCACCGAAGCCGATGTCGATGCCGCGTTGGCCGAGGTGCGCACCGCGCTGGTCGAAGCCGACGTCGCGCTCCCGGTCGTCAAGGATTTCATCGACAAGGTCCGCCCCCGCGCCATCGGCGAGGATGTCATCCGCTCCGTCACGCCGGGCCAGCAGGTCGTCAAGATCGTCCATGACGTGCTGGTTGAAACGCTGGGTGCGGAAAATTCCACGCTCGCGCTCGGCAGTCCGCCCGCGCCGATCCTGATGGTCGGCCTGCAAGGCTCGGGCAAGACCACGACCTCGGCCAAGCTCGGCCTGATGCTGCAGGGCAAAGAGAAGAAGCGCGTGCTGATGGCGTCGCTCGACGTCAGCCGACCGGCCGCCATGGAGCAGTTGAGGATCCTCGGCGAGCAGGCCGGCGTCGCCACGCTGCCGATCCTTGCCAACCAGACGCCGCTCGACATCGCCAAGCGCGCCATGGCGAGCGCCCGCGTCGGCGGCTATGACGTGCTGATCCTCGACACCGCCGGCCGCCAGCACATCGACGAGCAGTTGATGCTGGAAGTCGCGCAGATCCAGGCTCAGGTGAAGCCGCACGAGACGCTGCTGGTCGCGGATTCGCTGACCGGTCAGGACGCGGTCAACATCGCCAAGACTTTCAACGAACGCGTGCCGCTCACCGGCATCATCCTGACGCGCGCCGACGGCGATGCGCGCGGCGGCGCGGCGCTTTCGATGCGCGCGGTCACCGGCGCGCCGATCAAGTTCTTGGGAAGCGGCGAAAAGCTTGACGCGCTCGAGCCGTTTTATCCCTCCCGCGTCGCCGGCCGCATCCTCGACATGGGCGACGTCGTCTCCCTGGTCGAACGGGCGTCCGAGAACATCGACCAGGAAAAGGCCGAGAAGCTCGCCAAGAAGCTCAAGAAGGGTCAGTTCGACATGAACGACCTCGCCGAGCAGCTGGGGCAGATGAAGAAGCTCGGCGGCATGCAGGGCGTGCTCGGCATGCTGCCCGGCGTGGGCAAGATCAAGGGTCAGCTCGACGCGGCGGGTCTCGACGACAAGATCCTCACCCGCCAGGAAGCGATCATCTCGTCGATGACCAAGAAGGAGCGTGCCGATCCCGATGTGATCAACGGCTCGCGGAGAAAGCGCATCGCGATGGGTTCGGGCGTCGAGGTCAGCGAGGTCAACAAGCTGCTCAAGATGCACCGGCAGATGTCGGACATGATGAAGAAGATGGGCAAGGGCGGCCGTGCCATGCAGGGCCTCAGCGCCCTGTTCGGCGGCGGTGGCGGCATGCCGCCGGGCATGCCCCGACGATGAGGTTCACGCCCTCTTGATCCTCCCCCGCGCAGCGGGGGAGGGGGACCGCGAAGCGGTGGAGGGGGCGGACGTGGATACAGATAGCGAAAGAAGGACGGAAAAAAGAATGGCTCTCAAGATCAGACTGGCGCGCGGCGGCACCAAGAAGCGCCCGCATTATGCAATCGTCATCGCGGATTCGCGCAGCCCGCGCGACGGCCGCTTCATCGAGAAGATCGGCTTCTACAACCCGCTTCTGCCGAAGGATCACGCCGATCGCGTGAAGCTCGACACGGCCAAGGCCGGCGAGTGGATCAAGAAGGGCGCCACCGCGTCCGACCGCGTCCACCGCTTCCTCGCCAATGCGGGCCTGGTGAAGCCGCTGACGAAGAACAATCCGCAGAAGGCCAAGCCGAAGAAGAAAGCGCTGGAGCGCGCCGCGGCGAACGCCAAGGCGGCGGAAGCGCCGGCCGCGGAAGCCTAAGCCATGGCGGGGCCGTCCCGCGACGTGCTGCTGGCCGCCGTCATCGGTGCGCAGGGGCTGAAGGGCGAGGTGCGCGTGAAAACGTTCACCGAGCATCCGGAATCGCTGGCGCGCTATCGCGGCCTGCACACCAAGGACGGCCGGACCTTCACGGTGACGGCGGCGCGCGCGGGCAAGCCGGACGAGGCGATCCTCGCGCTGGCGGAAATCGCCGACCGCACCGCCGCCGAAGCGCTCAAGGGCACCGAACTCTACGTGCCGCGCGCGGCGCTGCCGGCGACGGAGGCGGAGGAGTTCTACCACGCCGACCTCATCGGCCTGCGCGCCGAGGATGTGAGCGACCGTATGCTGGGCACCGTCAAGGCGATCCACAATTACGGCGCCGGCGACGTGATCGAGATCGAGCAGCCGGGCGGCGACACGCTGCTGCTCGCCTTCACGAAGGAAACGGTGCCGCAGATCGAGATCGACAAGGGCCGCATCGTCGTCGCGGTGCCGCGCGACGACGAAGCCGAACGCGAGCACGGCGTCGAATGAGCGTGACGTTCCGCGAAGCGCGCGCCCGCGATCTCAAAGCCATCGTCGCGATGCTGGCCGACGACGAACTGGGCCGGGGCCGCGAGGCGCCCGACGACCTCGATCGCTACTCCCTGATCTTCGGCCAGATCGAAGGCGATGTCCGCAACGCCATCGTGGTTGCCGAGCAGGACGGCGCCGTCGTCGGCTGCTTCCAGATCACCTTCATCACCGGTCTGTCGCGCAGGGGCGCCACGCGCGCGCTGGTCGAGGGGGTCCGCACCGCCGCCCGCGCGCGCGGGCAGGGCATCGGCGAGGCGATGATGCGCCATGCGGTGGCGTTGGCGAAGGCGCGCGGCTGCGCCCTGGTGCAGCTCACCTCGGACAAGTCGCGCGGGCGGGCGCATGAATTCTATCGGCGCCTCGGCTTCAAAATGAGCCATGAAGGGTTCAAGCTCGATCTATGAGCTTCGCCGCCACGGTGCTGACCCTCTTTCCCGAGATGTTTCCCGGGCCGCTCGGCGTGTCCCTGCTGGGCAAGGCGCTGCAGAAGGAATTGTGGTCGCTGGAGGTCCGCGACATCCGCGATCACGGCGTCGGCAAGCATCGCACGGTCGACGACACGCCGGCGGGCGGCGGACCCGGCATGGTGATGCGCGCCGACGTGGCGCTCGCCGCGATCGATGCCGTTCCGCGGAGCGGCCGGCCGCTGATCTATCTCTCGCCGCGCGGCTTGCCGCTCACCCAAAGCCGCGTCGCGGCGCTCGGCGCCGGCCCCGGCGTCCTCCTGCTGTGCGGTCGCTTCGAGGGTCTCGACCAGCGCGTCGTCGAGGCCCGCGCCATCGAGGAAGTTTCGCTCGGCGATTTCGTCTTGGCCGGCGGCGAGATCGCCGCCATGGCGCTGATCGAGGCGGCGGTCCGCCTCATCCCCGGCGTGCTGGGCGACGCCCAGTCCCCGGACGAGGAAAGCTTCAGCCACGGCCTGCTCGAATATCCGCAGTTCACGCGCCCCCAGGAGGTCGAGGGACGGGCCATCCCGGAGGTGTTAAACAACGGAAATCACAAGGAAATCGCCAAGTGGCGCCGAGCCCGGGCCGAGGAATTGACGAAGGCGCGCCGCCCCGATCTGTGGTCCCTCTATGAAAAGAAAAAGCCATAAGCGCAATCCGGCGAAGCCGGACAAATTGCGCGCCAATTCAAAGACCTAGTCCGCCGGCCGTTTCAATTGAAATGGCTGACGGACTAGGCTATACGCCCGCCTCTCATCGTCGACGAAATTGCCCGGAGACCAATGAAATGAACCTCTTGCAGACGCTCGAAGCCGAGCAGATGAAGGCCGTCCGGGCCAAGCCGCTCCCCGATTTCCGCGCCGGCGATACGCTCAAGGTCAACGTCAAGGTCGTCGAAGTCTCCTATGACGAGAAGGCCAAGGCGGAAAAGCGCCGCGAGCGCCTGCAGGCCTTCGAAGGCGTGTGCATCGCGCGCCAGGGCGCCGGCCTCAACGAGGCCTTCACCGTGCGCAAGATCTCCTACGGCGAGGGCGTGGAGCGCGTCTTCCCGATCTACTCGCCGCTGGTCGACAGCGTGACGGTGGTGCGCAAGGGCCGGGTGCGTCGCGCCAAGCTCTATTATCTGCGCGGCCGTCGTGGCAAGTCGGCGCGTATCGCCGAGCGCCAGGACGTCGAAGCGGTGGAAGCCCCCGTCGAGGCGTAAGCCGGCCGCACTTGCCCTTGCTATCGAACTCCGCTGTCATCCGTGGCTGAGCGCCGGCGGCGCTTGGCGGGGGATGATGGCGGTGTGTTGAAGGACGATCGGCAGGCCCGCGGACATCGCGACGATATCGACGGCTTGCGCGCCGTCGCCATTCTGCCGGTCCTGTTCTTCCATGCCGGCTTTTGGCCGTTTCGCGCCGGCTATGTCGGCGTCGATATCTTCTTCGTGATCTCCGGCTATCTCATCACCGGCCTGATCCTACGCGAGCACGACGGCGCGGGCTTCTCGCTCGCGAATTTCTACGACCGCCGCATCCGCCGCATCCTGCCGGCGCTCTACGCGATGCTTTTGGCCGCGTCCGCCGCGGTGTTGTTCATCCTGCTGCCCGACGAACTCGAACTCTTTGGAAAGAGTCTCGTGGGCGCTGTGCTGTTCTACGCCAACATCCTCTACTGGCTGCGCGAGACCGCCTATTTCGCGCCCGGCGCCGCACAGAAGGTTCTGGTGCATGTCTGGTCGCTGTCGGTGGAGGAACAGTTCTATCTGTTCTGGCCGCTGCTGCTGATCTTCCTGACGCGGTTTCGGGGCGCCGTGCCCTGGCTCGTCGCCGCGATGGGGGCCGTCTCGCTCGCGCTATGGCTCGGCTTCGCGCAGTCCGATCCCGACGCGGTGTTCTACCTGCTGCCCACGCGCGCCTGGCAGCTTCTGGCCGGCGCGTTTCTCGCCTGCGGCGTGCTTCCGCGCCTCGGCAATGCGTTCGCGCGCAACGCCGTTTCGATCCTGGGATTGATCGCCATCGCGGCCGCGATCGTCATGGCACATCGCACGGCGAATGCCGTTCTCGCCGTCGCCGGCACGGCGGCGATCCTGTACGCCGCGGACGGTGGCGCCAATGTCGCGAGCGCCATCCTTGCCACCCGCGCGCCCGTCTTCATCGGCCGCATTTCCTATTCGCTTTATCTTTGGCACTGGCCGCCGCTGATGCTGGCGCAGATCTGTCTCGGTCACGAACTGACGCCGCCGGAGGCCGGGGGGATTCTGGCCGCCGCATTCGTCCTCGCCGTGCTCTCCTGGCGCTTCGTCGAACAGCCGGTTCGGCTTTGGCGCGCAGAATGGCGCGGCATGCCGACCAGCTTTCCCTTGGCCGCCCTCGGCGGCGCGATGCTCATCGCAATCGCCCTAATCTTTGTGGTCGGTCAAGGATTGCCCGCCCGCGTATCGGCCGACGTCGGCATCGTCGATACAGAGGGCGCCGCGCCGCTCCCAGGCCGCTGGTGCGACGTGAAGGACGACTGCGTCGCCGGCAATCCTGCATTCGTCGGCGAGGCGGTGCTGTGGGGCGACTCCCATGCCCGCGCTTTGGCGCCCGGTATGGACGAATTTGTTGCCTCGCGGCATCTGCGCCTGCGGCAGTACACCCAACCCGGCTGCCCGCCGCTGCCCGGCCTCGATCTGATCCGGATGGGCCATGACGCGGCGGCGGCGGCGCGCTGCAGGACATTCAACGATACCGCCTTGAGGCTAATTCTGCGGTCCGACAAAGTGCGGCTCGTCGTGCTCGAGGCGCGCTGGGAAATCATCCTGAACGAAAACCGCCTGCGCGGCGCGGGCGCGGCGGCGCGCCTCAGCCGTTCGATCGACCGCGTCCTGGCCGCGCTGACGGCGGCGGGCAAGCCGGTCCTGATCGTCGGGAACGTGCCGCCATTTCCCAGCGATCCGGCGAATTGCTATGGCCATGCCCGCCGGTTCGGGCGCGACACGAGCGCCTGCATGATTCTTTCGAAGACCGCGGCCGCCGCGCGGATCGGCGAGACGGACGAGATCGTCTCCCGCCTCGCGCGCAATCGCCCGCTGGTGCGCGCTTACCTTCCGGCAACGATCCTTTGCGATCGCGCCGGCTGCCATGCGTTTTCGGCAGGTCGTGTCCTGTACGGCGACAAGCACCATCTTTCGCGCCGCGGCGCGACGCTGGTCGGCGCCGACATGGCGGCGCGGTTGCGGGGCTGGCCCTGACCGTCCGAGGCTTTCCTGCCACAACCGCAATTCTTCCGCTTCGCCCTCTTCCCAACGCAATCGCCCGCATTATTCTCCGCGCCCCTTAAACGCATATGCGAGTTCGAGTCGTGGGCCGGGCCGTCGATACCGAGACGATCATCAACGCCGCCGAACCCTTCGGCGAGGCGGTGGCGCTCAAGCGCGTGCCGGGCACGCCCTTCGCCTTCATCTGGTTCCTGATCCGCCGCCATTTTCCCGGCCGCGTCGCCGCGATGGTGGGCTGCGCCGTGCTCGCCACCACGATCGAGGCGTTCACGCCGCTGGCGTTTTCCCATCTGGTGAACGCGATCACCGCCGCGGTGAAGAGCCATCTCGGCTTCGGCACGGTATGGCCCTGGATCGCGGACCTCGCCGCGATCTGGTTCGGTGGCGCCTTGGCCTATCGCGGCTATGAGATGATCGACGTCAACACCGGCCCGCGCATGCGCGGATTGGCGCAAAAATATCTCTTCGTCTATCTGCTCGGTCACGCACCGCGCTACTTCCAGGACAATTTCGCCGGCAAGCTCGGCCAGAAGGTCAAGCAGGCCGGCCAGGCGACGATCGGCATCCTCGGCATCGTCTGCCTGGACGCGGTGCGGGTGGTCGGGCTGGTGCTGATCGGCGCGGTGCTGATGGCGCTGCAGGCACCCTCCTATGCGATCATCCTGGGCGTGTGGACGGTGCTTTACCTCGCCGTCGTCTTCTCGCTCGCCAAGCGCTGCGTCGTGCTCTCCAAGGCGCTGTCCGACGAGGTCTCGACCTCGACCGGACGGCTGATCGACGCGGTATCGAACGCGGATCTGGTGCGCGCCTTCGCCAAGGCGGCGTACGAACGCAAATTCATCTCCTATTTCCTCGCCGACGAGATGAATGCCTCGCGCCGGCTGCGCCGGTTCCTCATCACCATGCGCATGTTCATGCAGACGGCGACGCTTCTTTTGCTCGTGGCGTTGGTGTTCGTCACCGCGCGCGACATCGTGGCCGGCGCGATTTCGCTCGGCGCGTTCACGATGATCTATCTCCTCGCCAACCAGATCGCGCGCGGCGTGCAGGAATTGTCTTTCCGCATGCTCGATTATTTCGAGCAGCTCGGCACGCTGGCCGAGGCGCTCGACCTCGTCAGTGCGCCGCACGAGATCGTGGATCGCGACGATGCACGCCCGCTCGCCGTCGGCAAGGGACACATCCGGTTCGAGAACGTCTCGTTCCGTCATCCCAATGGTTATCAGGTGTTCGAGAATCTGAACCTCGACATCCCGCCCGGTCAGCGCGTCGGTCTCGTCGGTCCCTCCGGCGCCGGCAAATCGACGCTGGTGCGCCTCTTGCGCCGCCAGTTCGAGCCGCAATCGGGCCGCATCACGATCGACGGCCAGGACATCGGCCACGTCACCTGGGATTCGCTCAACGAGGCGATCGCCGAGGTGCCGCAGATGCCCGGCGTGTTCCATCGCAACGTGCGCGACAACATCCGCTACGCCAGGCCGCTGGCGCCGGAGGACGCGGTGCACGCGGCGGCGCGCCAGGCCTTCGCGCACGATTTCATCGCCGAACGCGACGAAGGCTACGACATGATCGTGGGCGAGCAGGGCATCAAGCTGTCGGGCGGCGAGCGCCAGCGCGTCGCGATCGCCCGCGCGCTGATCAAGGATGCGCGCATCCTGGTGCTCGACGAGGCGACGTCCTCGCTCGACAGCGAAAGCGAGCATCTGATCCAGACCGCGATTTGGACTCTGGTGCAGGGCCGCACCGTGATCGCCATCGCGCACCGGCTCTCCACCATCGCCGGCATGGACCGCGTGGTTTATCTCGAGAACGGCAAGATCCTGGAGGACGGCCCGCACCGCGCGCTGCTGGCGAGTGCCGGGCCCTACTCAAAGCTCTGGAACCGCCAGATGGGCGGGTTCATCGATGCCGCGTGAGGGTTACTTCTCCCGCCCATACCCCGGCAGCGTCACGCGCCAGACCATCACCACCGTGTCGTTCTCGACCTTCGAATTGCAATCGCCGGCGCCGGGCATCGCGCAGCCCGTCGGCGTCAGGAAGTCGTTGTCGTTGCCGACGAACAGGAAATAGTCGTCCGGCGCCGCCTTGTCCAAGACCGGCGCCAGCGCCATGCCTTCCCATTTCTCCGACAGCCGCGCCGTCGGCACCGTCGGGTTCAGCGGCGTCACCGCGGTCGACAGTCCCGCGCGCGCCAGCTGCGCCGGATCGATCAGGTTGATGAGCTCGGCCGTCTTCACCGGCACGATGGCGGGATCGAGCGCGCCGCCCAGAGGTCCGTAACCCGTGACCACCGGCTTGTCGCTGGTGTCGTAGGCCGTGCCGGCGATGTTGGTCGCGCCGTCGGTATCGGCCAGCCACACCGCCTTGAACACCAGCGCCTTGCCGTCTTCCTTGCCAAGCCCCGCGCCGTCGCGCGGCAAGACGAGGAATTGATGCGCGTCGAGCGCCAGCACCTCGCTCTGCGCCGCCGTCGCATCCAACTTGCCGTCGCCATTCTTGGCATAGACCGGAAGCTGCAGCACATATTCGCCCGCCGGCGTCTTCGGCGTGCGCGATGTGGCGATGTCGTAGACATAGACGCGCGTGTTGTTGCGGTTGATCGCCTTGCCGGCGCTGTCCTGCAGCAGCGCGCTCTGCATCACCGCGATCAGATGCCTGCCGTCCGGCGTGACGCTGACGCCCTCGAAGCCCTGATTGGCGCGCCGCCCCGTCACCGCCAAATCGGCGCCCGTGTCCGGATCGACGCCGAACACCAGATTGCCCCTGGCGTCGCGCGGCCGGGCCGACCGCGGCGGCACGATGACGCCCTTCATCCGCCCCTTGGCGTCGAAATAATAGACGTTCGCGCCATACTCGTCGCCGACGTAGAAGCTGCCGTCCTTGAGGAACGCGATCGCCTCGTTGTCCAGACTGATACGCCCCGCGCCCAGTGCGCCGGCCGCCGGCGAGGGCAGCACGACGCCGTGCTCGGTCTTCGTGCCCGTCCCCGGATTGGCGCCGGTCGAGGGCTGGCCGCGGAAGTCCCGGAAAATCAGCCCGCCCTTGGGCGTCAGGCGCAACTGGTCCTGCGAATCCGGTGACAGCGGCAGCGGTTCGGCGCTATCGCGCGGGGCGAACGTCACCGCAAGCGTCTCGTAGCGCGCCGCGAAATCGCTATAGACCTTGCCGGCGTTGAAGCCGCGATCGGGCAGGCTGATGAGCGCGCCGCTGAAGCTGCCGTCGGCCTTGCGCCGCCAGCCCGGCCCGAGCGCCAGGCCGGAGACCGAACCCAGCGAATCGCCGTGGAAGTCGTGCAGGCTGGCCGCCAGCCGACCGGCCCCGACCAGGCCGTGATTGACGAAAGTCTTGCCGCCAAAGTCCACCGCGATGGGGCTGGCGCCATCGGGCGCCGGGATGGCGGGCGACACGGCCTGGGCCAGGCCGGCGCTCAAGAAAAGACCGAAACAACAGGCTAAGGCGCGCATGGCGTGTCTCTCCGGGAATCGACCGGAGCATCCAACGCAGCTTTGTTGACCCGCGCGTGACACCGGGGTGCGGCGCAATGGCGGAGGGGATTTGCCCCTTGGGAGCAAAGAAACCCCCGATTTATCGTCATTTTTCGTTGACGGCGCGTGCTTAGCGTCTCGGAAGTGCAGTAAAATCAGGCATTCGTTGATTCGCAACAAGGAGAACCATCAATGGCAATAGCTGGATCTGGCGCCCCGAAGGCCGCCAAGGCGAAGGTCGAAACGGTGAGCACCCGCCAGCTTGGCGCCGCGCTGGCCGAGAAGCACGAGATGTCGAACAAGGCCGCGCTCGCGATCTTGGACGACACGATCGGCTTGATTACCAAGCACCTGAAGAAGGGCGCCCGCATCCGTCTCAACGGTCTGGGCATCCTGGTCGTGCGCAAGCGCGCCGCTCGCATGGGCCGCAATCCCGCGACGGGCGAAGCGATCAAGATCAAGGCTTCGAAGAAGGTGGCGTTCCGCGCCGCGAAGGAACTGAAGGAAGCGGTCTAACCGTTTTTCTTCGGCAGCGTGCAAAGCCGGGCCGGTGCGCAAGCATCCGCCCGGCTTTTCTTTTGGTTACAGTTTGACCCGGCGCAGTCGCAGCGCGTTGGCGATGACGGAGACCGAACTCAGGCTCATTGCCGCGGCGGCCAGCATGGGGCTCAAGAGGATGCCGAACGCGGGATAGAGTGCGCCCGCCGCCACCGGCACGCCGATCACATTATAGACGAAGGCCAGCATCAGGTTCTGGCGGATGTTGCGCATCGTGGCGCGGCTCAAGACGCGCGCGCGGGCCAGGCCGGCAAGATCGCCCTTCACCAGCGTCACGCCGGCGCTTTCCATCGCCACATCGGTGCCGGTGCCCATCGCGATGCCGATATCGGCTTCCGCCAGCGCCGGCGCGTCGTTGACCCCGTCGCCCGCCATCGCCACCACATGGCCCTGCGCCCGCAGCCGCCGCACGATCTCGCCCTTGCGTTCGGGCAGCACCTCGGCCTCGACCGTCGCGATGCCGAGCTTCGCCGCGATCGCCTGCGCGCTCGTGCGGTTGTCGCCGGTCACCATGCAGATCGTGATGCCCTCGGCGCGCAGCGTTTCCAGCGCGGCCGGAGTCGAGGCCTTGATCGGATCGGCGATGGCGAGGACGCCGGCGGCGCGTCCGTCGATGGCGACGAACATCGCCGTGGCGCCGTCGCGGCGCATCGCCTCGGCCCGCGCGGTCAACGCTCCGGCATCGACATGGCTCTCGTCCAGCAGCGCCGCCGTGCCGACCAGGATCGCGCGGCCGTCCACCGTCGCCGCGACGCCCTTGCCGGTCACGGAGCGGAAATTCGTCGCCGCGCCCAGCTTGGCGCCGCGCTCGGCCGCGCCGCGCAGGATGGCCGCGGCCAGCGGATGCTCGCTCGCCTGTTCGACGGCCGCCGCAAGGCCCACCACGTCGCTCTCGGCGAACCCGTCGGCGGCGGCGACCGCGACCAGGCGCGGACGGCCTTCCGTCAGCGTGCCGGTCTTGTCGACCACCAGCGTGTCGACCTTTTCAAAGCTTTCGAGCGCCTGGGCGTCGCGGATCAGCACGCCGGCGCTCGCGCCCTTGCCGACACCGACCATGATCGACATCGGCGTGGCGAGGCCGAGCGCGCAGGGGCAGGCGATGATGAGCACCGACACGGCGGCGACCAGCGCATGCGGAAAGCCGGGCGCCGGGCCGAGGATCATCCAGGCGGCGAAGGCCAGGCCCGCGGCCGCGATCACGACGGGCACGAAGATCGCGGAGACTTGATCGGCCAGGCGCTGGATGGGCGCGCGGCTGCGCTGCGCGCTCGAGACCAGCGCGACGATGCGTGCCAGCACGGTGTCGCTGCCGACCTTCTGCGCCCGCATGACAAGCGCGCCGGTACCGTTCAATGTGCCGCCGATCACCGCCGCGCCGTCGCGCTTCTCCACCGGGATCGCTTCGCCGGTCACCATGGATTCGTCGACCGCACTGGCGCCTTCGAGCACGATGCCGTCGACCGGCACGCGCTCGCCCGGCCGCACGCGCAACCGATCGCCCACGCGCACCCGATCGAGCGGCACGTCTTCGTCTCCACCATCGGTTATCCGTCGCGCCGCCGTCGGCGCCAGATTCAGCAAGGCGCGGATGGCATCGCCGGTGCGCGCCCGCGCCCGCAGCTCGAGCACCTGGCCCAGCAGCACGAGCACGACGATCACCGCCGCCGCCTCGAAATAGACCGGCACGATGCCGCCCATGCGGAACGCTTGCGGGAACAGTCCCGGCGCGGCCAGCGCAGCGACGCTGTAGCCATAGGCCGCGCCGACGCCGAGCGCGATCAGGGTGAACATGTTGAGCGAGCGTTGGATCAGCGAGGCCCAGCCGCGCACGAAGAACGGCCATCCCGCCCACAGCACGACCGGCGTGGCGAGCGCGAACTCGATTCCCTGCGCCAGGCGCGGCGCAACGACGGCGGAGAGATCGATCATCTCCCCGGCCATGGCGAGCGCGAAGATCGGCAGCGCGAGCCCCGCGCCGACCCAGAAGCGCCGCGTCATATCGGTGAGTTCGGGACTGGTGTGTCCTGTTGCCTGCAGCGGCTCCAGCGCCATGCCGCAGATCGGGCAGTTGCCCGGGCCCTTGTGGCGGATCTGCGGATGCATCGGGCAGGTGTAGATCGCCTCGCTGTCGTCAGCCGGCGGCGCGGCGTGAGGATGTTCGTGCGCGGTGTGGTCGTGCGCCGCGAGATATTTGTGCGGATCGGCCAGGAATTTGTCGCGGCAGCCGGTGCTGCAAAAGACGTACGCCATGCCGTCCATCGTCGCGCGGTGGGTCGCGGTGGCTGGATCGACCGTCATGCCGCAGACCGGGTCGCGCATCGTTTGTTCCTTAGCGGGCATATTTGCCGAACAGTTCGACGAGTTCCGCGAACTTGGCGGTCTGATCCTTCTCGTCGCCGCTCTTGATGGCATGCGCGACGCAATGCGCGGCGTGTTCCTTCAGGATCCGCTCTTCCACGCGCTTCAACGCCGCCTTCACCGCCTGCATCTGGGTGAGGATGTCGATGCAATAGCGCTCCTCCTGCACCATGCGCGCGACGCCGCGCACCTGGCCCTCGATACGGGCGAGCCGCGCCGCGATGGCGGGATCGTGCTTGGTCTTGGTCATGCGAACCGCAATATACCCCTAAGGGGTATATTGGGCGGCGGCGTCCCGGTGCAAGGGATCGCGCGCCGCGCGCCGGCAATTCGACTAAGGTGACCGCATGTCAGGGGCAGCCCATGTCGCCGCGCGGTTCCGGGCGCTGGATGGCTGGCGGGGCGTCTGCGCCCTGCTGGTGGCGGCACATCATTTCGAGGCGCGGGGGTTTCTCTATTGGCAACCGCTGATCCGCAACGCCTGGCTGTTCGTCGATTTCTTTTTCGTGCTGTCGGGGTTTGTGATCGCGCATGCCTATGGCGACAAGCTCTCGACCGGCAGCCAAGCGCGCGATTTCGTGCAGCGGCGCTTCGCGCGACTTTGGCCGCTGCATGTCGCAGTGCTCGCGGCGTTGGTGGGATTGGAGTTCGTCCGCCTCGCAATAGCGCACGTCCACCCCATCGCCGGCGAGCGCGCCGCCTTCATCGCCGACCGCGCGCCCTACACCATCCTGACCAATCTTTTCCTGGTGCAGTCGCTGGGCCTGCATCCATTCGAAACCTGGAACGGACCCGCCTGGTCGATCTCGACCGAATTTTGGACCTATCTCGTTTTTGCCGCCGTCTGTCTCGCGCTTTCGAACAAGCTTGCGCGCCGCGCCGCGTCGCTCCTGCTCGCCGTCGCGGGCGCCGTCGTGCTGGCGCGCTGTTCGCGCTACGGCATGCGCGAGACGTTCGGTTGGGGCATCTTCCGCTGTCTCTACGGTTTCTTCACAGGTGTGCTGACCTACGACCTATGGCAGCGCCATGCGTCGCTGAGACTCGGCGGCACCGCAGGCGAAGCACTCGCCGTGGCCGGCGTCTGCGCCTTCGTCATCTTCGCGCCCGGCAACTCTGCGCTCGAATTTCTGGCGACGCCGCTTTTCGCCGTCGCGGTCTTCGTTTTCGCAAATGAGGGTGGCGCGATCTCGCGCGCGCTGAAATCACGTCCGGCCGCCGCGCTCGGCCGCTGGTCCTACTCGATCTACATGGTGCACACCCTGGTGCTGGCGCTGCTGTTCTCGGCGGTGCACAGCGCCGAGCTTGCATTCCATCGCATTTGGCTGGTCCACCTCGCGGATGGCGACGCCATCCTCGACTTCGGAGCCGCGAACGATCTGGCCTTGCTTGCCTATCTTGCCGCCGCCGTCGCCTTGGCGGCCTTCACCTGGCGCATCGTCGAGCGGCCGGGTCAACGGATTTTCGGCCCGCCGGCCCGCGTGCAAGGCCTTGAAACCGCACGCTAAACATTCAGATGGGCGGACGGCTTTTGCTTCCTTGCTCGCCGCGTCCGCACACGCTACTTAGCGCCTTCTCTTTTGACCGAAAGGACGTCTTTCCATGGCCCGCAAGAAGATCGCGCTCATCGGCGGCGGACAAATCGGCGGCACGCTCGCCCATCTGGTGGGCCTGAAGGAACTCGGCGACGTCGTGCTGTTCGACATCATGGAAGGCCTGCCGCAGGGCAAATCGCTCGACATCGCCCAGGCCGGTCCGGTGGAAGGCTTCGACGCGAAGCTCAAGGGCACCAACGACTATGCCGACATCAAGGGCGCCGACGTCGTCATCGTCACGGCCGGCGTCCCGCGCAAGCCGGGCATGAGCCGGGACGATCTTCTTGGCATCAACCTGAAGGTCATGTCCGCGGTGGGCGACGGCATCAAGACCAACTGTCCCGGCGCCTTCGTGGTCTGCATCACCAATCCGCTCGACGCCATGGTGTGGGCGCTGCGCCAGTTCTCAGGCCTGCCGCATCACATGGTGGTCGGCATGGCGGGCGTGCTCGACAGCGCGCGCTTCCGCCACTTCCTGGCGGAGGAGATGAATGTCAGCGTCGAGGACGTCAGCGCCTTCGTGCTCGGCGGCCATGGCGACACCATGGTGCCGATGCCGCGCTTCTCGACCGTGGCCGGCATCTCGCTGCCCGAACTCGTCAAGATGGGCTGGATCAAGCAGGAGCGGCTCGACGCCATCACCCAGCGCACGCGCGATGGCGGCGCCGAGATCGTCGGCCTTTTGAAGACCGGCTCGGCCTATTACGCGCCGGCGACGTCGGCGATCGCGATGGCCGAGAGCTACCTCAAGGACAAGAAACGCGTGCTGCCCTGCGCCGCCTATGTCAATGGCGCCTATGGCATCAAGGATCTCTATGTCGGCGTTCCCGCCGTGATCGGCGAGAAGGGCATCGAGCGCATTGTCGAGTTGGAACTCACGCCTTCGGAGAAGGATCAGCTCGCCAAGTCCGCCGGCTCGGTCCAGGGCCTGCTCGATGCCTGCAAGACGCTGGACCCGCGGTTGGCCTGAAGGGCGTTAAGCAAGGCGGCAGGCGCCGCTTTCCGCGACGGCCGGTTCGACCTCTAGTCTTGGCGATTCAACACGGACGTGCCGCGCATGCCGCTGTCGGTCACCAAAGCCATATTGCCGGCCGCGCTTGCCGGTCTTTTTGCGCTCGCGCCTTGCCGCGGCGATGCGGCGCCGCCGGCGGTGCTCACCATCACGGTGGAGCATGTCTCGCCGCAGGGCGGCGACCTGCGTGTCGCGCTTTATGACAAGGACAGCTACGGCCTCGCCAACGGAGACCCTGTGACCGATGCGGTGGTGCCGGCCAAGTCTCCGGAAACCGTCATCACGCTGGCGGCCGTCAAGCCGGGAATCTACGCGGTGAAGATGTTCCAGGACGTCAACCGCAACGGCCAATTCGACATGAACTGGATCGGCTATCCTCTGGAGCGCTACGGTTTCTCCAACGACGTGCGGCCCGGCTTCAGCGAGCCGCCCTTCGACGCGACGAAATTCGAGCTACATCCCGGCGCCAACGCGATCACGATCCACCTGCAATAGCGGTTTGGCGCCGCGCTCGCGCCAGGTTCGCCTCAGAACCGTATCCACAATCCCGGCAGCCAAATCCAGGCGCCATTGCGCCAGCTCCACGAACCGGCTCGCCATTGGTATCGCCCATGCGGCATCGGCGGGCGCCGCTCGGCGCGCATCGGCGGGCGGTGATTGCGGTCGTGAAATGCGTCCTGATGGCCCGACATCATCATATTGCCGTTAGGAGCCGCCACGGCCGAAACCGGCGCCGCCAGCGACAGCGCCAAGGCCGCGGCGAAATATCTGGTTCTGATCGACATTTTCATCTCCTCTTTGTGAAGGCCACGCGCCCACCAGGAGATCGTCGCCGTTGCCCGCCTGGTATAAAAAGGAACGGCTCGACAGGCGGCACGGTTTCCGCGAACTTTGTTTCGAACTGTCGCATGCTCAGCAAAGTCGCGATTTCGCGACAGAGACGAAGGACGCAAGGCATGATCCCCTGCATCGAAACCGAACGGCTGCGCTTGCGCGAATGGCGCCCGACCGATTTCGACGCCTTGGCGAGCATCTATGCCGATGCCGAAACGATGAAATTCCTCGGCGGCGTGATGGAGCGCAACGACGCCTGGCGCGCGCTCGCCGGCGCGATGGGGCATTGGGGCATGCGCGGCTACGGCACCTGGGCGGTTGAGCGCAAGGCGGACAACGCCCTGGTCGGCCGGGTCGGCCTGATCCATCCGGACGGCTGGCCCGGCCTCGAAGTGGGTTGGACGCTCGGAAGGCCGTATTGGGGGCGGGGCTATGCCAGCGAGGCCGCGGCGGCGTCGCTCAATTTCGCGTTCCTGACGCAGTCGGTCGAGCGCATGATTTCCTGCATCGATCCCGAGAACCGCCCGTCGCAAGCCGTCGCGGAGCGCATCGGCGAGACCAAAGGCGAAAGACGCACGCTGCGCAGCGCCGGCAGGGATTTCGACGTCGATATCTGGAGCATTACGCGCGACGAATGGCAGCGGCGCTCCGCCAAGGCTTGACCGGGGCGGGCCATTCGCGCTCCTAGACCGCATGACGGACGCCGACGCGCCTACGGTCTATCGCGACCGCGATTTCTATGTCTTCGCCGCCGTCCGGTTCATCGTCACCATCGCGTTCCAGATCCAGTCGGTCGCGATCGGCTGGCAGGTCTATGCGATCACCCATTCGACCTTCGCGCTGGGTCTCGTCGGGCTTTGCCAATTCGGCCCGATGTTCCTGCTGACGCTGCCGGCGGGCGACATCGCCGACCGCTTCGACCAGCGCAAGGTGTTGAGCGCCACGCAATCGATGCAGAGCGTCTGTTCCGGCCTGTTCCTGGTCTTGGTGCTGTTCGCGCCCAAGACCGATTGGCCTTATTACGCCGTGCTGGTCCTGTTCGGCGCGACGCGCGGATTCTACGGCCCCGCCTCGCAGTCGCTGCTGCCCTTCCTCGTTGCGCCGGAGAAATTGCCGCGCGCCATTGCCCTGTCCTCGTCGGTTTTCACCACCGCGACCATCGCGGGACCCGCGCTGGGCGGCCTTCTCTATGCGCTCGGCCCGATCGTGACCTTTTCGGTATCGCTCGTGCTGATGGTGTCGGCATCGCTGCTGACCGCGACGCTGGGCGGCCGGCGCCGCCCGCCGCTGGTCGATACCGGCGCCTCGCGGCTCGAGCGCGTGCGCGAGGGCATCGATTTCGTGCGCCATCGCCCCGTCGTGCTCGGCGCGATGTCGCTCGATCTGTTCGCCGTGCTGCTGGGCGGCGCCACCGCGCTCCTGCCGGCCTTCGCCAGCGACATCCTGCATGTCGGCCCGATCGGGCTGGGCGTCCTGCGCAGCGGGCCCGCGGTCGGCGCCGCGGCGATGGCGTTCAGCCTCACGCGCTGGCCGCTGCAGCGCAAGACGGGCATGACGATGTTCGTCGCCGTCGCCCTGTTCGGTGTCGCCACCGTGGTGTTCGGCCTGTCGACCAGCTTTCTGCTGTCGCTCGTCGCGCTGGCGGTGCTCGGCGCCACCGACATGATCAGCGTCTTCGTGCGCACCGCGCTGGTGCAATACGCCACGCCGGACGAGATGCGCGGCCGCGTCAGCGCGGTGAACATGCTGTTCATCGGCGCCTCCAACGAGCTCGGCGAGTTCGAATCCGGCATCACCGCCGGCTGGTTCGGTACCGTGCCGGCGGTGGTGATCGGCGGCATCGGCACGCTGCTGGTGGTCGCCACCTGGATGCTGCTGTTCCCGTCGCTGCGCCGGATCGACCGGCTGGCCGACGCCGCAAAGGCGCCGGCGGCTTAGCGCGTCGCCGTTCCCGTCAGCACGGCATGCGCCAGCGCCGTCTTCGCCAGCGTTGCCGCGACCTCATCCGCCTTCGCGCCGGGCGCGATCGCGGTCGTCGCCACCGGCATCGCCCAGATCGTGAACGCGTAGCGATGCAGGCCCGTGCCGTTCGGCGGACACGGCCCGTCGTAATAGGGATCGCCGAAATTGCTCGACGCCACCTTCGCGGGCGCGGGCAGCGACGCGACGCCGCGCGACAGCCCTGTCGTTCCGGACGGCAGGTCGACCACGATCCAATGCGACCAGCCCGACGGCTTCACGCTGACGTCGATCATCGTCAGCACCAGGCTCTTGGTGCCCGCCGGTGCGCCGCTCCATGACAGGCCCGGCGACACGTTCTGGCCGCCGCAGCGCGGATAGATCTGCGCCGCGGGAATCGCCGCTCCGTCCGGGAAATCGGCGCTGGCGATCGACATGGCCGCCGCCGGTGTGGCCAACATGGCAGGCAGGGCCGCCGCTCGGATCGTTCTGAAGCGCATGGCTGTCTCCTCCCGTCGGATACGAACTATTGAGAGCGCGCCGGTTCTGGGCAAGAGTGCGCGGCGGGAGAGATCATCACATGAGCTTGAAGGTCATCGGCGCCGGCTTCGGCCGTACCGGTACGACGTCGTTGAAGGAGGCGCTGGAAATCCTGGGATTGGGGCCGTGCCACCACATGATCGAGGTATTCAAGCATCCCGAACAGGTGCCGCTGTGGGACCGTGCCGCGCTCGGTCAATTGACGGATTGGGACGAGATTTTTGCGCCTTACGCGTCGTCCTGCGACTGGCCGAGTTGCCATTTCTACAAGGAGCTTGCCGACTTCTATCCCGACACGAAGGTCATCCTGACGCTGCGCGATTCCAAATCCTGGTTCCGCAGCATGGCGTCCACCATCATGCCGCACATGATGCCGCAGAAGGACGGCGGCAAGCCGGTTCTTCCCGGCATTTTCGGCCCGATCATCATGGGCGAGAAGACCTTCCGCAACGACTTCAGCGAAGAGAATGTCATCCGCACTTATGAGCGGCACAACGAAGAGGTCCGGCGCGTCATCGCGCCCGGACGGCTGCTGGTGTTCGAGGCGAAGGACGGGTGGGAGCCTTTGTGCAAGTTCCTGGGCGTGCCGGTGCCGGACCGGCCGTATCCCAAGATGAACACGATCGAGGACTTCCGCCGGGAGACGCAGACGATCGCGTCGGCGTTTCAAAGCGCAGGCTAGAAGTTCATGGCCACCCGCACGAAGGCGCCGTCGGGCGTGGCGTAGAGACCGGACTGGATCTGATAGCGCCTGTAGTAGCGCGTCGTGACGAGCTGGCTGAAGCCCCAGGCAAGGCCGGCGCTCGCGGCGACGTCGTACCAGTGATGCTTCTTGGCATCGACGCGGGCGTAGCCGACGAACGCCGCCGCCGCATAGGCGGGCACGCCCCACTCCCAGCCATAGCGGTCCCACAAGAACGCCGCCGGCGCGAAGGCCAGCGCGGCGGTGTCGGACGGCATCGATTGGAAGTCGGAATGGTCCGGCCGCTGCTCGTGGATGACGTGCTTGAGGCCATAGGCGACACCGACGGTCGCGAGCGTGTCGATACTCAATTGCGCGACGCCGGTCCAGTCCTGGTCGTGGTCCCAGGCGACGCCCGCGGCCAGCAACGGCATGGCGATGGCAACGTCGGTTCCGATGCTTTCCAGGCTCGACGCGGCGGCCGGCGTGGACGACAGGGCCGCCGCGGCCGCGAGCCCAAGCGCTAGAAGCATCTGTCGCATCGCCGTCCCACCTCCGGTTTGCCTGCACTAGATGGCGCGACCGGCCATGCGTCAAGCGCGTCGCACGGCGGCGGCGAATCCGGCATGATGGCGTCACGGATATGCAAGGGGGCGGGGGCATGGCGTTGGACGCATTGCGAGGTTGGACGTCGGCGCAAAAGCACGTCGTCGTGGCGAGCTTCCTGGGTTGGACGCTCGATGCCTTCGATTTCTTCCTCATGGTGTTCGTCATCAAGGACGTCGCGCACGACTTCGGCGCGGGCAAGGCGGACATCGCCTGGGCAACGACGCTGACGCTGGCGCTGCGGCCCCTGGGCGCGTTCCTGTTCGGCCGCCTCGCCGACCGCTATGGCCGCCGCCCGGTGCTGATGGCGGATGTCGCGCTCTATTCCGTGCTCGGTTTCGCCACCGCCTTCTCGCCCAATCTCATCGCTTTCCTGGTCATCCGCGCGTTGTTCGGCATCGCGATGGGCGGCGAGTGGGGCGCGGGCGCCTCGCTCACCATGGAGACGATACCGGCGCGCGCCCGCGGCCTCGTCTCCGGGCTGCTGCAGTCGGGCTATCCGACCGGCTATCTCCTCGCGGCGCTGGTCTATCGCAACTTCTATGACCATTTCGGCGCCTGGACCGGTTTTGCGCCCTGGCGCGTGATGTTCATGATCGGCATCGTGCCGGCGCTGCTGATCCTCTACGTCCGGCGCCACGTGCCGGAATCGCCGGGATGGTCGCGCGAGCACGCCAGGACCGGAACCGTATTTGCCATGCTGCGCAATCACTGGCGGCTGGCGCTCTACGCCATCGTTCTGATGACCGCATTCAACTTCTTCAGCCACGGCACGCAGGACATCTATCCGACCTTCCTGCAGGTGCAGCACCATTTCGACGCGCACACCACAGGCAATATCGCGATCCTCTACAATATCGGCGCGATCCTGGGCGGCTGGACCTTCGGCATCTGGAGCCAGTCCTTCGGCCGGCGGCGCACGATCATCGTCGCCGCGCTGCTCTCGATCCCCGTGACGTATTTGTGGGCCTTTTCGGAGAGCGCGGCGATGCTGGCGCTGGGCGCTTTCCTGATGCAGTTCTTCGTGCAGGGCGCCTGGGGCGTGATCCCCGCGCATCTGAACGAGCTGTCGCCGGCCGACGGTCGCGGCACCTTCCCCGGCACGGTCTATCAGCTCGGCAATTTCATCGCCTCCTACAATCTGGTGCTGCAGACCAAGATCGCGGCGGGGCAGGGCGAGAACTATTCGCTCGCGCTGATGGGCGTCGCGGTGACGGCGGCGGTGGTGATCGCGATATTGACCGCGTTCGGCCGCGAGGCGCGCGATCTGAACATGGGGTCGGGCGCGTCATGAGCCTCGTCGTGCGCCCGATGACGCTCGAGGAGACCGCGTTCGTCATCGATTACTTTCACGGCGCAACGCCGGAGCATCTGGAGCTGATGGGGGTCGACCCGACCCGCATTCCCGACAAGCTGTCCTGGCGGGAGCGCTTTGCCCGCGACCTCGCGCTGCCGGCCGAGCAACGCGCCTCGTTCGCCACGATCTGGCTGGACGGCGGCGCGCCGTTCGGCTTTTCCACTCTCAGCCATATCCGCTTTGGCGAACAGGCGAACATGCATCTGCACATCGTCGATGCGGATCGGCGCAAGAGCGGCTTCGGCGTTCATTGTGTGCGCCAGAGCATGGCGATCTATTTTCAGGCGCTGAAGCTGAAGCGGTTGCTCTGCGAGCCCAATGCGTTCAACACCGCGCCCAACCGGACGGTGCAGAAAGCCGGCTTTCGCTATGTGAAGACCTATTGGACGGTGCCGGGCCCGCTCAACTTTCACCAGGCCGTAACGCGCTGGGTGTACGAGCCTTAGAGCAATTCCAGGAAAAGTGCGAAGCGTTGGTACGCTGTTGCTTCCAACTCCGTCCGGAATTGCGACCAAACAATAACTTAGAGCGGTTCACCGATTCCATGAAGCGGTGAACCGCTCTAGCTTCTCACCAGCACGTCGACGCGGTCGGCGGGGCCGTTGTCGTCGGCGCCGCCCATGGCGCGCACGTCGATCTTCTCCGACGGCACGCCGTCCTCGATCAGCAATTCGCGGATCACCAGCGCCCGCTTCAGCGACAGGCGCCGCGAATCCGAGGATTTGTCGCCGCGCGGCCCACCATAGGCTTCCAGTTGCACGCGTGTCGCGCCGCTGGTCAGCGCCGCGTTCAGGCTCGTCGCCAGGCCGTGGACGGCGTTGACGTCGGCGGTCGCGGGGCTGCTTTCGCCCGGCGCGAAGGCGATGCTGCTTTGCTTGCGCAAGCCGGCGGCGATGGCACCGGGCGTGCTCGCGGCCGGCGGCGGCGACGTGCTTGCCATGCGACGCGGCGGTGTCGCGGCCGGCGCCGACGGTCCGTTATAGACCAGGCCGGTGGCACCGCTGTCCGGCGAGGGCTGGACCGGCGGCGGCGTCGGCGTCGCGCGCGGCTTGGCCGGTACTGGCCCGTTATAGACAAGTCCCGTCGCGCTGCTGTCCGGCGCCGGCCGGCGCGCGGGCGCAACCGTCGTCGGCGCGGCGCGTCGCGGCGCGGGATTGGCGGGCGCCGCCAACGGGGTCGAGCCGATCAGCCGCCCGGCGCTGTTTTCCGGCATGTCGTTGATGCTGCCCGTGGCCGGGGGAGACGGCGCTGCGGAAGCCACAGCCGCGGGGGCCCGCGCCTTGCGATGGCGGGCCGGCGCCGGCGTCGAATCGGGAACGGTCAGCGGCGCATTGGATGCGAGGTCCGGTGCCGCCGGCGCGGCGCGGTGTGCGACGGCACGGTGCTTCGCCGGCATGTGCAGACGGACGATGGTGCCCGGGCGCTCGCCGGGCTGCAGCAGAGGACCGACATAGCGGCCGTATCTGCCGCCGGGATAGAGCAGGTAGCCGCGCCCGAGCGCCGCCGGGTTCACCGTCACGTCCTCGCCCGGAAAGGACTGCGCGAAGGCCGGCACGGCGCATAGCAGGAAGATCGACGCGCCTAGCGCGCAAGCCCGTCTCATTCGCTCAAGTCAGCCCATCGATGGCGTTCGCGACCATACTGGCCGGCACCGCGCGTCTCAACCTTTGGCGGAGGCGTCCTTCAGAAGCTTCAGCACCAGCGGATGCAGATACTCGTTGGTGGCCAGGAGGGTGCCGCCATGCAGGGTGTCCGCGCCGCCTTTGAGATCGGTTACCACGCCGCCCGCCTCGCGCACCAGCAGAATTCCCGCCGCGACGTCCCAGGCGTTCAGGCCCCGTTCCCAGAAGCCGTCGAACCGGCCGGCGGCGACATAGGCGAGATCCAGGCTGGCCGCGCCGAAACGCCTGACGCCCGCGGTCGTCGCCATGATGGCGCCGAGCTCGCCGACGAAGGTTTCATGCCCGGCGCGGCCCAGGAACGGGATGCCGGTGGCCAGAATCACCTCGTTCAGCTTCTTGCGCGCCGCCACGCGCAGCCGCTTGTCGTTCAGATAGGCGCCCTGGCCCTTCTCGGCGACGTACATTTCGTCCGTGACGGGATTGTAGACCACGCCGGAGACGAGCTGGCCGTCGCGCTCCAGCCCGATCGAGATGGCGAAATGCGGTACGCCGTGCAGGAAATTCGTCGTGCCGTCGATCGGATCGATGATGAAGCGATGGGACTTGTCGGGCCCGTCGATCGGTCCGGTCTCCTCGGTCAGGAAGCAATAGCCCGGCCGCGCCTTGCCGAGTTCTTCGATCAGCTTGGTCTCGGTCCGCTTGTCGGCGGTGGAGACGAAATCGGCCGGCCCCTTCAGGGAGATCTGAAGATTCTCGATCTCGCCATAGTCGCGGATCAGCCCGCGACCCACCTTGCGCGCCGCGGTCACCATCACGTTCAAGGCGGGGGAGAGATAGGGCATGTCGGCCTTTCCGTGTCGCTCGCCCTTCGACAGGCTCAGGGCGAGGAAAATATCAAATCCTCATCCTGAGCTTGTCGAAGGATGAGGGCGCGCCAAAGCTACTCCGCCCGCCGCACGTAAGAGCCATCCTCGGTCGACACGATGACCTTGGTGCCGGCGTCGATGAACGGCGGCACCTGGATCATCATGCCGTTCTCCAGCTTGGCGCCCTTGTAGCTCGGCGCCGCCGTGCCGCCGCGCAAAACCGGATCGGCCTCGACGACTTCGAGCGTCACCTGCGCCGGCAGCTTGATGGAGATCGGCTTGCCCTCGTAAAGCTGCAGCATCACCTTCATCCCATCGACCAGGAATTGCGTCTGGTCGCCGACCCAGTCGGCCTGCAGCTCGATCTGGTCGTAGGTCTCCACGTCCATGAAGGTCAGCATGTCGCCGCTGGCATAGAGGAAGTTGAAGTCCTTCTTGTCGAGATAGATCTCGTCCACCGCCTCGTCGGAGCGGAAGCGCTGGTTCAGCTTGGTGCCGTTGATGATGTGCTTCAGTTCGACCTGGTTGTAAGCGCCGCCCTTGCCGGGCTTGACCTTCGCCGTCTTGACCGCGACCCACAGCCCGCCATCGAACTCGATGAGCGTGCCGGGCGAGATTTCGTTGCCGGTGATCTTGGCCATGTATGCGTGCGGCGCCGGTCAAAGGCGCGGTCCCAGGTTCAAACTGACAAAGAGCGCGCGGGTGATAGCAGAGGGGCCGCGGCAGCGCAATTCGGACGGCGATTTGACGACTGTGCCGTCCGCATCCTTCGACGGGCTCAGGATGAGGACTTGGCATGAATCCTCATGCTGAGCCTGTCGAAGCATGAGTGAAATCCTGCACTATTCGAAAGCAACCGGCTCTAGCGGGGGCTTTCTTCAACCTGATATGCCCAGACGCGTCCGCGCGACACCGGATCCCAGCCGGCCGCGATGGCCTGATGGATGGCGGCCTCGATCGCCTGCGGCACGATGCGTTCCTTTTCCTGATGCGCGAAACGGAATTTCTGCTTGGGGAAGGGAAATTCCAGCACCAGCTCGCGGAAGGTGCGCGCCGTGTCGCTGACCGCGCGCACCGAGAACTGCATGCCCTTGTGGCCGTCGCTCGACGAGTAATGCGCCTCGCGCAGCAGTTCCCACACGATTTCGTTGCCGTCGATCACGACGCGTCCGGACGCTTGGCGCTTGCGAGCCTTCATGACGCCATCCGCTTGTTGAAGGCCTTCACCGCCGCGGCGGGACCTTGCGGATGATCCCACACCCCGCTCGAGACCGCGAGGAAATCGGCGCCGGCTGCGATCAGCGGCGCGCAATTGTCGACCGTGATGCCGCCGATGGCGACGCAGGGCACCACCATCATCTCTCCCCACCAGCGCAGCGTTTCGATATCGGCCGTGGTCTTGGGCGCCTTGGTCGTGGTGGGGAAAAAGGCGCCGAACGCGACATAATCCGCGCCGGCGTCCGCCGCCTCCATCGCCAGGTGCCGCGAGTCGTGGCACGTTACGCCGACGATCGCCTCCTTGCCGACGATGGACCGCGCCTCGGCATAGTCGACATCGTCCTGCCCGACATGCACGCCGTCGCAGCCGAGTTCGCGCGCTAGATCCGGCCGGTCGTTCAGGATGAACGCAACGCCACGCTTCTGTGCAGGCAGGATCAGGGCATCCACCGCGCGCTTGATCTCGTCGTCCGGCACGTCCTTGAGTCTGAGCTGCAGGGACGAGACGTCCCCCGCGTCCAGCGCGGCCTCCAGAGTCTTCGCGAAGCTCTTCGCCTCCAGCTTGGGCGGCGTAATGAGATAAAGCCGGCAGCGCTCGGTCACGCCGCCTTCTTCTCCTCGGTCGCCGTCCATTTGCCGAGCGCGGCGAGGCTGTTCATCCGGGCGCGGTGCAGGAACGCGGCCTGTGCGGCGGCGACGTTTTCCATCTTGCCCGACCAGGCCTTCTGCGGCGCGGCCTGCAGCGCGCGACCATAGGAGAAGGTCAGCGACCAGGGCAGGTCGTGGCGCGCATTCATCGCGGAGAGATGGGCCGTGGCGTCCTCGTCCGACTGCCCGCCGGAGAGGAAGGCGATGCCCGGCACCGCGCTCGGCACGCAACGCTTGAGCACGTCCACCGTGCGGTCGGCGACCTCGTCCACGCTCGCCTGCTTGGCGCATTTCATGCCCGGCACGATCATGTTCGGCTTCAGCACGATGCCTTCGAGCGCGACGTTCGCGTAGTAGAGCTGCTGGAACACGTCCTTCAGCACCCACTCGGTCACCGCGGCGCAGGTGTCGATGTCGTTGTCGTAATCCATCAGCACTTCCGGCTCGACGATCGGCACGATGCCGTTCTCCTGCGCCAGCGCCGCATAGCGCGCCAGGGCGTGGGCGTTGGCGTTGACGGAATTGTACGACACCTTGGTCGGGTCATAGGTCGCGCGCCATTTGGCGAAACGTGCGCCGAGCTTGTGGTACTCGACGAAGCGTTCTCGCAAGCCGTCCAGGCCCTCGGTCACGGTCTGGCTGGGGTCGAGCGCCATCGGCTTGGCGCCGGCGTCGACCTTGATGCCCGGCACCGCGCCCGACTTTTCGATCAACGCCACCAGCGGCGTGCCGTCGGCGGCCTTCTGGCGGATCGTCTCGTCGAACAGGATCACGCCGCCGATATAGTTCTTCATCGCATCGTCGGTGCGGAACAGAAGCTCGCGGTAGTCGCGCCGATTGGCCTCGACATTCTCGACACCGATCTTGTCGAAGCGCTTCTTGATCGTGGCCGTGCTTTCGTCGGCGGCCAGGATGCCCTTGCCCTTGGCCGTCATCTTGTGCGCGATCGCGTTCAACTCCGCGAGATTCATGGCCGTCCTCTCCCCAGCGACGATCTCCACCGGATCGTCCCTACCCACCAAATCGGAGAGGTCTTTAGCCGGTGCGCCGTCAAATTTGAAGGGCCGCGACGCCCGGGAGTTCCCGCCCTTCCAGCCATTCCAGGAAAGCGCCGCCCGCGGTCGAAACATAGGTGAAATCGCCCGCGACGCCCGCCGCGTTCAGCGCCGCCACCGTGTCGCCGCCGCCCGCCACCGACAGCAGATCGCCCGCCTTGGTCGCCTTGGCGACAAGCTTCGCCGCCGCCACGGTTCCCCGGTCGAAGGGCTCTGTCTCGAACGCGCCGAGCGGACCGTTCCACACCAATGTGCGCACGCTTTTCAGCCGCCGCTCGAACTCCGCGATGGTCTTGGGCCCGACGTCGAGGATCATCTCCTGGCTATGCACCTGGGCGACGTCGCTGGTGCGGTGTTCCGCACCCGCCTTGAACGCCTTGGCCACCACCACGTCCTGCGGCAGCAGGATTACGCAGCCGGCCTCAGTCGATAGCGTGATGACGCGGCTGGCGGTCTTCAGATGATCGGGCTCGTAGAGCGACTTGCCGACGTCGATGCCCTGCGCGGCGAAGAAGGTGTTGGCCATCGCGCCGCCGATGAACAGGACGTCGACCTTGTCGACCAGATGCTCCAGCAGCGCGATCTTGGTCGAGACCTTGGCGCCGCCGATCACCGCCATCACCGGCCGCTCCGGATCGCCCAGCGCCTTGTCCAGGTGCTTGAGCTCCTGCTCCATCGACCGGCCGGCGGCATGCGGCAACAGATGCGCGAGCGCTTCGGTCGTGGCATGCGCGCGATGCGCGGCGGAGAAGGCGTCGTTGACGAAGATATCGCCGAGCATCGCGACCTCTTTGGCGAAGGCGTTGTCGTTCTTCTCCTCACCGGCATGGAAGCGCGTGTTCTCCAGCAGGAGGACTTCGCCGTCCTTGAGCTTGGCGACGGCCGCCTTGGCGACGTCGCCGATGCAATCGTCGGCAAAGGCGACGGGGCGTCCCAAGGCCCCGGCCAGCGGTCCCACCACCGGCTTCAGGGACATGCTCGGCACGATCTTGCCCTTCGGCCGGTCGAAGTGGGAAAGGACGATCACGCGCGCGCCCTTGTCGCTGAGTTCGCGGATGGTCGGCGCCTGCCGCGCGATGCGCACCGCGTCGGTGACGCGCCCGTCCTTCATCGGCACGTTCAGATCGGCCCGCACCAGCACGCGCTTGCCGCGGACGTCGAGGTCATCCAGTGTTTTGAATTTGGCGATCATCGCTCTTCATGGCCCTCGGACAACCGGTATTCACCGGTTTGTCCAGGCCCTCTCTCGCTGAATTCCGCGTCGACCTGCCCGATCGGCCGCGGAAACGGTGTACCAGCCATCGCCAGGGGTGCCGTAAAGCTCTGTCTTCTTGGATCCGAGATTCAAGATCATGTACTCCTTGGCGTCGCCATGCATCGCGCGATAGTGAAATTCCGCTTCGAGGACGGCCGATCCCACCGTCGGAACGGTGATGTAGTCGCCATCGCGTCCCAGTCGGTAAATATTTGCGTCGTTCGGCTTGGTGAACAGTATCCCGTATTGCATTGGCGTCTCCCCGTCGATCGCAGTTTCCAAGGTACTGCCCAAGAACGCGGGTCCGATCAGTTCATCAGATGAGCTTCCCCATCGCAACCGCGGTGTCGGCCATGCGGTTGGAGAAGCCCCATTCGTTGTCGTACCAGCTCATCACACTGACGAAATTGCCGTCCATCACCTTGGTCTGGTCGAGCGCGAAGGACGACGAGGCGGGATTGTGGTTGAAGTCGCTGGAGACCAGCGGCGCCTCGACGATGTCGAGGATGCCCTTGAGCGCGCCCGCCGCGGCGGCCTTGATCGCGCCGTTGATCTCGTCGACCGTGGTCGCGCGCTTGGCGAGGAATTTGAGATCGACCAGCGACACGTTGGGGGTCGGCACGCGCACCGATACGCCGTCCAGCCGGCCCTTGAGTTCGGGCAGCACCAGGCCGACGGCCTTGGCGGCGCCGGTCGAGGTCGGGATCATCGACAGCGCGGCGGCGCGGGCGCGGTAAAGGTCCTTGTGCATCGTGTCCAGCGTCGGCTGGTCGCCGGTGTAGGAATGGATCGTCGTCATGAAGCCTTTGTCGATGCCCACCGCGTCGTGCAGCACCTTGGCCACCGGCACCAGGCAATTCGTCGTGCATGAGGCGTTGGAGACGATGACGTGTTCTTTCGTGAGCTTGTCGTGGTTGACGCCGAACACCACCGTCAGGTCGGCGCCATCCGCCGGCGCCGACACCAGCACGCGCTTGGCGCCCGCCTTCAGATGCCCCGACGCCTTCTCCTTCGAGGTGAACAGCCCCGTGCATTCCAGCGCGATGTCGACGTCCAGTGCCTTGTGCGGCAGTTCCGCCGGATCGCGGACCGCCGTGACTTTGACCTTGTGACCCGCCGCGATGATCGTGTCGCCGTCGACGGTGACATTGGCCGGGAAGCGGCCGTGCACGGAATCGTAGCGCAGCAGATGCGCGTTGGTCTCGACGGGGCCCAGATCGTTGGCCGCGACGACCTCGATGTCGCGCCGGCCGCTTTCCACGATGGCGCGAAACACCAGCCTTCCGATGCGGCCAAAACCGTTGATTGCGACGCGAACTGCCATTCCTTATCTCCTCGTCATGGCCGGGCAGCGAGGCCGGACTTGTTCCGGCCGAAGCGCGACCCGGCCATCCAACTAGCTTTTTTCCTTCAGTGCCGCTTTGGCCGCGTCTGCGACGGCCTGCGGCGTGATTTCGAAATGCTTGTACACATCTTTATACGGTCCGCTGGCGCCGAAACCATGCATTCCGACAAAGCGGCCATGCGGGCCGGTATAGCGATCCCAGCCTAGGCCGATCGCCGCTTCCACCGCGACTCTTGCGGTCTTGGGGCCCAGCACGGCGTCACGATATGCCGCGGGCTGCGCCTCGAACAGGCTCCAGCACGCCAGGGAGACCACGCGCGCCGCGATGCCCTCGCCGCGCAAGAGGTCGCGCGCCTGCAGGGCGAGGCTCACTTCCGATCCGGTGGCGAGCAGCGTCACCTTCGCGTCCGCCGCCGCGGCGATCTCATAGCCGCCCTTGGCGGTCAGATTTTCCGCCGTGCTCGCCTCGCTGCGCAGCGTCGGCACGTCCTGACGCGAGAACACCAGCAGCGTCGGGCCCGTGGTGCGGTTGAGCGCAAGCTCCCATGCCTCGACCGTCTCCACCGCGTCCGCCGGGCGGATGACCTGGAGATTGGGAATGGCGCGCAGCGCCGCGAGATGCTCGACCGGCTGATGCGTCGGCCCATCCTCGCCCACGCCGATGGAATCGTGCGTCATCACGAAGACGACGCGGATGCCCATCAAAGCGGCAAGCCTGATCGATGGGCGGCAATAGTCGGAGAATACCAGGAACGTGCCGCCGTAAGGAATGACGCCGCCATGCAGCGCCATGCCGTTCATCGCCGCCGCCATGCCGTGTTCGCGGATGCCGTAGTGGACATAGCGGCCGCCATAGCTGTCCGGCTTGATCGCATCGATATTCTTGGTCTTGGTGTTGTTGGACGGCGTCAGGTCGGCCGAGCCGCCCAGAGTGGCGTTGACCACGCCGTTGACGACCTCAAGAACTTTTTCCGAGGTGCGCCGCGTGCCGGCATTGGGTTTCTCGGCGGCGAGCTTCTTCTTGAGGTCGGCGAGCGCGGGCGCCAATTCCTTCGGCAGCGTGCCGGCGATGGCGTCGCCGAAATCCTTCGCCTGTTCGGATGCCGCCTTGCGCTTGGTCCAGGCCGCGCGCGCGTCGCCATTGCGCGTGCCGATCTTGCGCCATGCATCGAGAACGCCGTCTTCGAGCGCGAAGGCTTCGGACGGAAGGCCCAGCACTTTCTTCGCGCCGGCGATCTCCTCGGCGCCGGGCGCGTCGCTGTGCGCCTTTTGCGTGCCGGCGCGCGTCGGAAAGCCGAAACCGATGATCGTCTTGCAGGCGATCAGCACCGGCTTCTCGCTTTCCTGCGCGTCGTTCAGCGCGCGGTTGACCTCCTGCGCGCTATGGCCGTCGCAGACCGTGGTCTGCCAGCCCGCCGCTTCGAAGCGCTCGATCATGTTGCCTGTTTCGGACAGCGACAGCGCGCCGTCGATCGTGATGCTGTTGTCGTCCCACAGCACGATCAGGTTCTTGAGCTTCAGATGGCCGGCGAGATGGATCGCCTCATGGCTGATGCCTTCCATCAGATCGCCGTCGGAGGCGATGACATAGGTCTTGTGATCGACCAGATCGTCGCCGAAGCGGGCGTTCAGGTGACGCTCGGCCAGCGCCATGCCGACCGCGTTGGCGATGCCCTGGCCGAGCGGACCGGTGGTCGTCTCGATGCCGGGGATATGACCGTGTTCGGGATGGCCGGCGCAGGGGCTGTCGATCTGGCGGAAGCGCTTGATGTTGTCGAGCGTGATGCCGGGATAGCCGGTCAACCACAACAAGGAATAGAGCAGCATCGAACCGTGCCCGGCCGAGAGCACGAAACGGTCGCGGTCCGGCCAAAGCGGATCGGCGGGATCGAATTTCAAAAACCGCGAGAAGAGGACAGTGGCCGCATCCGCCATGCCCAAGGGAAGGCCCGGATGGCCCGATTTCGCCTGCTCGACCGCGTCCATGGAGAGGCCGCGAATGGCATTGGCGAGGCGCCGTATTTCGGCCTGCTCGGGCGGAGCATTCTTGGAATCCATGGGTCTTTTCTCCGCGCGGGACAGTGGCCTTAGCGAGCGGGCGGCGGACCCGTCAAGGGCCGTGACGCCGCCGCGCTCCGGCGTCCGTGCAGAGACAATTTTCCACAGGCAAAATCGCTCCGCCGGAACCGCCGGCTTTTCCGCGTTGCCGCCTGCGCGGGGCAGGCCTATGGTCCGGCCGACTCGCTAGCGAAAGAGGCGTCCATGAGCCGGCTCGACACTGCGGTCCAGCGCTTCGACGCGGCGCTCGGCGCGCTGGAAAGCCAGGTTGTGCAATTGCCCGCCTTGCGGGCGCAGGCCGCGGATTCGCGCGCCAAGGTCGCCGAGCTCGGCGAGGAGCGCGAGCGCCTGCTCGCCCGCATCGCCGCACTGGAAGACGAGAACCGCGCCCTCGCCGGCATCACCGAGGAAGTCGAGGGCCGGCTGGACGGCGCGATCGGCGAGATCAGAAGCGCGCTCGGCCGCTAGAATTTTTGCGATCGGACGCGGTCGCACTGCCCCCCTGCTTCGACAGGCTCAGCATGAGGGGTTGGATAAAATCCTCATCCTGAGCTTGTCGAAGGATGAGCAGCACCGGTTTGTGTGATGGAAGTTTGCTTAAGGGATTGAGCCCATGCCTCTCGTCAACGTCATGGTCAATGCGCGCGCCTACACCATCGCCTGCGACGACGGCGAGGAAGATCACCTGCGCGATCTCGCGAGCCATGTCGACGCGAAGGTCAAGGAACTGCTCGCGTCGGTCGGGCAAGTGGGCGAGACGCGTCTGCTCCTGATGGCGGCGCTTCTGATCGCGGACGAGCACCACGACGCCGCGACCCAACTTCACCTGCGCAAGCAGGAGCTTGCCGCGCTCGCCGGCCGCCACGAGGAGACGAGTAGCGCGCTGGAAGAGGCCGAAGCGCGCGCCGCCGAGAGTTTCGAGGCCGCCGCCAAGCGCATGGAAGAGCTCGGCAGCAAGCTTTCGGGCGCCTGACGCCGCGGCGTTTCAATCCGGCCGCCACTGACCTATATTAGAGACGGACGGATACTGCCCCGCGCGTCAGGTTAGCGATGCCCAGGGGCCTTAATGGTACTCACCGGGAGCTGTCCCTGGCCAGGATCGTGGTCTTGGTCATATGGCGCCCACCTGCACTTGCAGGCCCGTGAGGATCCAAACACCAACGGCGATGGCGGTTCCGTCCGCTTGCCGCCCGCGTGGGATCGGAAGACATGCCGACGAAGACCGATCTACGCGCCGCCGCGCGTCGCCATCGCGCCACGCTGACGCGCGCCGGATTTGCCGACGCCATCGCGCGCTTCGCGGACGATCTCGCGCTCGCGCCGGGCGCGATCGTCGCGGGCTATTTTCCCTTTCGCGACGAAGCCGACCCGCGCGCGCTGATGGCGGCGCTGTCGGCCAAGGGCCATTCCCTGGCGCTGCCGACCGTGACGCCGGACAAGCCGCTCGTCTTTCGCGCCTGGAAAATGGGCGACGCGATGCACACCAACGCCGCCGCCTACAACATTCCCGAACCGCTCGCGGACGCGCCGCAGATCGTGCCGGCGCTGGTGCTGGTGCCATTGCTCGCCTTCGACGCGCACGGTCATCGCCTGGGCTATGGCGGCGGATTCTACGACCGCACGCTGGACGCGTTGAAGACCGCTGCCGCCGTCGGCGTCGCCTATGCCGGGCAGGAAGTGCCGCCGCTGCCGCGCGAGGCGCATGATCATCCGCTCGATGCGGTGGTCACCGAGAACGGCATTCGCCGCTTTCACCATACGTAAGGCAGATACCGCCAGCGCACCCGCGCCGCGTAGTCGCTGTATCCGGCCAATTGCGCGCGCAGCGTCCCTTCTTCGAGCAGCGTGCGCGCGACGATGGCGGCGACCAGCAGCGGAACGCCCGCCAGGCCCCAAAGCGATCCCAGCATCAGTGGAAAGGCGATAAACACCAAAATCCCGCCCGTATACATCGGATGGCGCACCAGCGCGTAAGGCCCGCTGTCGATCACACGCTGGCCCCGCTCGCTCTGGATCTTCACCACCGGCGCGGCGAAGGAGTTGGCGCGGAACACCGCCGCGATCACCGCGAAGCCCGCCGCCAGCGCGATGCCGCCCAGCACCTCCGCCCAAAATGGCAGGCGCGAGCCGTGCCAGCGCGCGTCCAGTCCCATCAGCACGCACCATCCCAGCCACAGCGCCAGAATTGCGAGCATCAGGACGCGGTCGCCGCGTGCTTGCGCTTTCTGGTTGATGCCGCCCATGCGCTCGGCCAGAAGGCCCGGATCGGCCTTCAAAAGCCACAGGCTGATCGCGATACACAGCGCGCCGAATTCGCCGATCAGTGCCCAGCCCTGCGGCCAGTCGAGCGTTCCCGCCGCGGCGAACAACAGCGCGCCCTGGAAGAGCAGCCAGACCGTGATTTGCGCAAGCAGCTTCAGGAGCATCGCCGCCGCCTTTGTGTTAGGAAGAGCGGATGCGCATTCTCTTCCTCGGCGACATCATTGGAAAGCCCGGCCGCGACGTGGTGGCGGCGGAATTGCCGCGCCTGCGCGACCGGCTCGGGCTCGATCTCGTGATCGCCAATGGCGAGAACGCCGCCGGCGGTTTCGGCCTGACCCAGGCGATCGCCCGCGACTTCTTCGCCGTCGGCATCGATGTGATCACCACCGGCAATCACTGGGCGGACCAGAAGGAAATTCTGTCCTTCATCGGCGACGAGGACCGCGTGCTGCGCCCCGCCAATTACCCCAGGGGCACGCCGGGCCGCGGCGCCAGTCTCTATCAAACGCGCAAGGGCGAACGCGTCTTGGTGATCAACGTCATGGGCCGCGTCTTCATGGACGCGCTCGACGATCCCTTCGCCTCGGTGGAGGCCGAACTCGCCGCCTGTCCGCTGGGCGAGGCGGCGGATGCGGTCGTGGTCGACATCCACGCCGAAGCGACATCGGAGAAGATGGCGATGGGTCATTTCTGCGACGGGCGCGCGAGCCTGGTGGTCGGCACGCACCAGCACGTCCCGTCCGCCGACGCGCAGGTCTTTCCGGGCGGCACCGCCTATCAGACCGACGCGGGCGCCTGCGCCGACTACGACAGCGTCATCGGCATGGAGAAATTTCAGCCGATCCAGCGCTTCGTGACCAAGATGTCGAGCGGCCGGTTCACGCCGGCGACGGGCCCGGCTACATTGTGTGGGGTATTCGTCGAGACGAATGCCAAGGGGCTGGCTGCCCGCATCGAGCCGGTGCGCGTCGGTGGGCGGCTGAAGCAGACGGTGCCTGTTCTTTAGGCGCAGCCCGTGCCCTGCCCCCCGCTGTCATGGCCCGCGAATGCGGGCCACCCAGGTGATAGCGGCACGCCATTGCGATGTTGCGCGATACGATCCCGCAAACATGGTTGTTTTGTGCAGAACCCAACTGGGTGGCCCGCATTCGCGGGCCATGACACCTTTGACAAGGTGCCCGTATTATCCGCGCCGCCGTCGCGGTTGAACTGCGTGCGCTTGCGTACCACGTTCGGCCTCATCGCCATCGCAAAGGAGCATCCCATGGAACACCGTCAACTCGGCCGCTCGGGCTTTTCCGTTCCCGTTCTCAGTCTCGGTACCGGCACCTTCGGCGGCAAGGGCGGCCTTGCCGGCTGGGGCTCGAGCGATGCGGCGGAAGCGACCCGCCTCGTCGATATCTGCCTCGAACACGGCGTGACGATGTTCGACAGCGCCGACATCTATTCTGGCGGCGCGTCGGAGGAGGTGCTGGGCGCCGCGATCAGGGGCCGTCGCGACAAGCTGCTCATCTCGACCAAGGCGACCTTCCGCTCGGGCGAGGATGCCAACGCGGTCGGCAGTTCGCGCTTTCATCTGACGCGCGCGGTCGAAGCGGCCCTCAAGCGCCTGGGCACCGATCACATCGATCTCTTCCAGCTGCACGGCTACGACGCCAAGACCCCGCCGGAGGAAGTGCTCTCGACGCTCGACGCGCTGATCCGCGCCGGCAAGATCGGCTATATCGGCGTGTCGAACTTTTCCGGCTGGCATCTGATGAAGGCGCTCGCCGTCGCGGACCGCTATGGCCTGCCGCGCTTCGTCGCCAACCAGACCTATTACTCGCTGGTCGGCCGCGATTACGAATGGGAGCTTCTGCCCCTCGGCCTCGACCAGGGCGTCGGCGCGGTGGTGTGGTCGCCGCTCGGCTGGGGCCGGCTGACCGGCAAGATCCGCCGCGGCAAGCCGTTGCCCGAAGTGAGCCGGCTGCACACCACCGCCGATTTCGGCCCGCCGGTGGCCGACGAATATCTCTTCGCGGTGGTCGATGCGCTGGACCGGGTGGCGAAGGAGGTCGGCAAGACCGTGCCGCAAGTGGCGCTCAACTGGCTCCTGCAGCGGCCGACCGTCTCGACGGTCGTGATCGGCGCGCGCAACGAGCAGCAGCTCAAGGACAATCTGGGCGCCATCGGCTGGAACCTGACGCCGGAACAGGTCAAGCTGCTCGACAAGGCCAGCGCCACCACGCCCGCCTATCCTTACTGGCACCAGAGGCAGTTCAAGGAACGCAACCCCTTCCCGACGAGGATTTGATGCCCGTCCCCTTTCGGCCGTGCCAGATCGATCACGTCGTGCTGCGCGTGCGCAACATCCAAAGAAGCCTCGTCTTCTACCACGATGTGATCGGCTGCACGCTCGACAAGGTGCAGGAGGAGATCGGGCTGTGGCAGGTGCGCGCCGGCGCCTCGCTGATCGATCTGGTCCCGCTCGACGGACCGCTCGGCATGATCGGCGGCACGGGCCCGCAGCGCGAGGGGCGCAACCTCGACCACTTCGCGATCGAGATCGCGCCGTTCGACGAGGCGGCGATCCGCGCGCACCTCGCCGAACATCGCGTCGAGATCGCCGAGGCCGGCCGCCGCTATGGCGCCAAGGGCGACGGGCCGTCGATCTATATCCAGGATCCCGACGGCAATACGGTGGAGCTCAAGGGTCCGCCGGCCTAGACTGGCAGCGCCGGCCCTTGAACGACCTGTGCGCCCCGGCTATCTCAACCGCCGATTTCCTCGAGATCCGCCATGGCAGGTCATTCCCAATTCAAGAACATCATGTTCCGCAAGGGCAAGCAGGATAAGGAGCGCTCCAAGCTCTTTTCCAAGCTCAGCCGAGAGATCACGGTCGCGTCCAAATCCGGCCTGCCCGACCCGGCGCACAATCCGCGCCTGCGCACCGCGATCATCGCCGCCAAGGCGGAGTCGATGCCCAAGGACAATATCGAGCGCGCCATCAAGAAGGGCCAGGGCGGCGACGCGGAGAACTACGACGAGGTGCGCTATGAGGGCCGCGGCCCCGGCGGCGTGGCGCTGATCGTCGAGGCGTTGACCGACAACCGCAACCGCACCAGCGCCGACGTGCGCTCCACCTTCTCCAAATTCGGCGGCGAGATGGTGGCGAACAATTCGGTCGCTTTCCTGTTCGCCCATGTCGGCCAGATCGTCTATCCGAAGGACAAGGGCAGCGACGATCAGATGCTGGAACTGGCGCTCGACGCCGGCGCCGACGAAGTGGTCTCGGCCGAGGACGCCCACGAATTCCTCACCGGCCTCGACGGGTTCATCGCGGTGCGCGACGCACTGGAGGCCAAGCTCGGCGCGCCGACCTCCGCCGGTTTTGTGTGGCGGCCGCAGAACACGGTGAGCGTGCCCGATGCCGCCGGCGAAAGCCTGGTCAAGCTGATCGAGACGCTCGACGACCACGACGACGTGCAGAACGTCTACGGCAATTACGAATTGTCGGACGCGCTGATGGCCAAGCTGGCGGGTTAGGCCTTCTCGCTGTCCAGATGCGCCATCATCGGTTCGGCGTAACGCGTACCGGCGATGGCGCCGTCCGGCGCGACCGCGTCGATGGCCTTGCGATCGTCGTCCGACAGTTTCACCTCGAGCGCACCCAGGGTCTCGGCCAGCCGGTCGCGCCGCCGCGCGCCCAATAGCGGCACGATGTCGTCGCCGCGCTGCAGGACCCAGGCGATGGCGAGCTGCGCCACGGAGATGCCGCGACCGTCGGCGATCTGCGCCAATTTCCGCACCAGCACTTCATTGCGTTTGAGATTGTCGCCGCCGAGGCGCGGGAAATAAGGCATCGCGCGGAACGTGCCGGCGACCGTCGCCGAACTGATCAGACCGCGCGACAGCACGCCATAGGCGGTGACGCCGACGCCCATCTCGCGCAGGCCCGGCAGGATGGTGCGCTCCATCATGCGCGTGACGATGGAATATTCGATTTGCAGATCGCACACCGGCGTCACGGCATGGGCGCGCCGGACCGTCTCGGCCGAAACCTCGCTCAAGCCCAGATGGCGCACATAGCCGGCCTTGATCAGATCGGCGATGGCGCCGGCGGTGTCCTCGATCGGCACTTGGGGGTCGAGACGGGCGGGGCGATAGATGTCGATATGGTCGGTTCCCAGCCGCTTGAGCGTGTAGGCGAGCGACGTCTTCACCGCGGCGGGGCGGGTGTCGTAGCCGAGAAACATCCCGTCGGGCCCGCGCAGCGCGCCGAACTTGACGCTCAGGATCGCCTTGTCGCGGCGGCCCTTGAGCGCCCGGCCGATCAGCATCTCGTTGTGGCCCATGCCGTAGAGATCGCCGGTGTCGAGGAGGTCGATGCCCGCGTCCAGCGCGGCATGGATGGTGGCGATGCTCTCGGTCTCGTCCGCGGGGCCGTAGAAGTCCGACATCCCCATGCAGCCGAGCCCGATGGCCGAGACCGCCGGCCCCGTTTCCCCAAGCTTTCGTCTTTTCATCGGCCGTCTCCTGCTGCGCGCCGCATTGAACCACGCGAACGAAAAGGGCACAAAGCCTTCATGGCGGTCATCGGCACGATTCGCATTCTCGGCCTCGATCCGGGCCTGGCCCGGATGGGCTGGGGCGTGATCGCGGTCAGCGGCTCGCGGCTGACCCATGTCGCGCATGGCGTCATCGCCACGCGCGCCGCCGAAGGCCTCGGCCTGCGTCTGCTGGCGCTGCACCGCGCGCTGGAGATCGTGATTGCGGAGCATGGCCCGGCCGCCATCGCGGTGGAGCAGGCCTTCGTCGCCAAGGATCCGTCGGCCGCGCTCAAGATCGGCCATGCCCGCGCCGTGGCGCTGCTCGCCGCCGCGCAGGCGGGGCTCGAGATCGCCGAATATGCCCCCAACCACATCAAGAAGTCGGTGGTCGGCGTCGGCCATGCCCAAAAGGAACAGGTCCAGGCCATGGTCAAGCGCCTCTTGCCGACCTGCCGCGTCGAACAGGCGGACGCCGCCGACGCGCTCGCCTGCGCCATCGCGCATGCCCATCTCGCCGGCACGCGGGCAAGATTGCTGGCGGCGCTCGCATGATCGGGAAGCTCACCGGCATCGTCGACAGCGTGGCGGAGGATCACTGCATCCTCGATGTCGGCGGCGTCGGCTATCTGGTGCAGTGTCCGGCCTCGACGCTGTCGAAACTCTCCGCCGGCGCGCATGTCTCGCTGATGATCGAGACCAAGGTGTCCGACGACGCGATCCGGCTTTACGGCTTTCATTCGGCGGAAGAGCGCGAATGGTTCCGGCTGCTGCAGACGGTGCAGAATGTCGGCGCGCGCGTCGCCCTCAACGTGCTCTCCGCGTTGTCGTCGCGCGAGCTAGAACGCGCGCTGGCGCTCTCCGACAAGTCGATGATCGGCAAAGCGCTGGGCGTCGGCCCGAAGCTCGCGCTGCGCATCGTGACCGAGCTGAAGGACAAGGCGCCGGCGATGATGCTGCGCGGCCATGGCGAGGACGGCGCGTTCGCCGCGGTCGTGGCGCCGCGCGGTCCGGAAGCCGACGCGGTCGCCGCCCTGGTCAAGCTCGGCTACGCCCCGGCCCAGGCGGCGGAGATGGTGGCGCGCGCCGCCAACGATCTGGGACAAGCCGCGCCGGTCGACGCGCTGATCCGCGAAAGTTTGCGGGCGATGGGGCGGTGAGATAGTATCAGACTAGTCAGACTAGTCAGGAGGCGATGATGGAAAAGAGCTGGGCTCTGCAGGATGCCAAAGCACGCCTGTCCGAGGTGGTCCGCGAAGCCGAGAAGAGTCCTCAACGCATAACCTTGCGTGGCGAGGAAAAGGCATTCGTGGTGTCCGCCGAGGACTTCCGCCGCATGCAGGGAAAGCCGAAGCGCAAGAAAGCGAAATCGCTCTACGAGCTTTGGCGTTCTGCCCCCAAGGTGAAAGGATTTAAGCTTCCCGAGCGCAAATATGAGCCGATGCGCAAGGCGTTCTGATGTTTGTGCTTGACACCTGCGTGCTCTCGGAGGGCATGCGGCCAAAGCCAAACCCGGTGGTAGACGCTTGGTTCAAGCGCCAGGCTGCAGGTCGTCTCTACATCAGCGTGCTTACTGTCGGCGAGGTTTGGTTCGGGATCGACCAGCTGGCGACAGGGCGCGAGCGCATGCGGTTGGAGCGCTGGTTTTCCGAAACCGTCGTCGACGGCTTCGCAGATCGTATCCTGCCGTTCGATTTCGATGTCGCGTTTCGCTGGGGCAGTCTGCGGGTGGAGGTGCCTGGCGCAAAGATTGTCGACTCTCAGATTGCCGCAACGGCCCTGGTACACGACTTTACCCTGGTAACGCGGAACGTGACCGACTTCGCCTATGGCGGCCTTTCCATCCTCAATCCCTGGCGGACATAGAAATGGCGATGCCCTCCAAACCCGCACCAGACCGCCTCGTCACGCCCGAGCGTTCCGAAGAAGACTCGCTCGAAGCCTCGCTGCGGCCCAAGCGGCTGGCCGATTTCGTCGGCCAGCAGCAGGCGCGCGAGAATCTCTCCATCTTCATCCAGGCCGCCAAGGCGCGCGGCGAAGCGCTGGACCATGTCCTCTTCTCCGGCCCGCCGGGCCTGGGCAAGACCACGCTGGCCCAGATCGTGGCGCGCGAGCTCGGCGTCAATTTCCGCTCGACCTCCGGTCCGGTGCTGGCCAAGGCCGGCGACCTCGCCGCCATCCTGACCAATCTGGAGCCGCGCGACGTGCTCTTCATCGACGAGATCCATCGCCTCTCGCCGGCCGTCGAGGAAATTCTCTATCCCGCGATGGAGGATTACGAGCTCGATCTCGTCATCGGCGAAGGGCCCTCGGCGCGCTCGGTCAAGATCACGCTCAACCCCTTCACGCTGGTCGGCGCCACGACGCGTTCGGGTCTCATCACCACGCCGCTGCGCGACCGCTTCGGCATTCCGGTCCGGCTCAATTTCTATTCGGCGGAGGAATTGCTCGCCATCGTCGAGCGCGGCGCGCGGGTGCTGGGCCTCAAGCTCACGCCCGACGGCGCGCGCGAGATCGCGGGGCGGGCGCGCGGCACGCCGCGCATCGCCGGGCGGCTTTTGAAACGCGTGCGCGACGTCGCCGCCGTTCAGGGCCATGCGACGGTCGATGCCGCGATCGCCGACGCGGCGCTCACCCGCCTGGAAGTCGATGCGCGCGGTCTCGATGCCTTCGACCGCCGCTACCTCAAATTGCTCGCCGAAGGCTTCGGCGGCGGCCCGGTCGGGATCGAGACCATCGCCGCGGCGCTGGGCGAATCCCGCGACGCGCTGGAAGAGGTCGTCGAGCCGTTCCTGCTGCAGCAGGGCTTCGTGCAACGCACGCCGCGCGGGCGGCTGCTCACGGGCGCGGCCTATGGCCATCTTGGCCTCGTCGCGCCGCCGCGCGATCCTTCGCAGATGACGCTACCAATGAGCGACGACGATGTCTGAGACGGGCGGGCTCGGCCGCTTCGAGGGCAAGACCCATATCCTGCCGATCCGGGTCTATTACGAGGACACCGATCTGTCCGGCGTGGTCTATCACGCCAACTATCTGCGCTACATGGAACGCGGCCGCACCGAGTTCTTCCGTCTCGCCGGGGTCTCCAAGATGGCGTCGCTCGACGACGACGAGCCGACGGCGTGGACCCTGCGCCACGCCAGTCTGGAGTTTCACCGTCCGGCGCGGCTCGAGGACCAGCTCGAAGTTCGCAGCACCTGTCCGCTCTTGACCGGCGCGCGGATGCAGGCGGTTCAGAAGATCTATTGCGGCGATGCGCTCCTGGTGAGCGGCAAGGTCGAGGCCTGCATGATGACGCTCGGCGGAAAACCGCGTAGGATTCCGCAAGCCGTGCGCGAGAAACTCCTTCCTTACCTTTTGGAAACAGCGACTTAACCTTTGGCGCCCAAATTCGGCCACCTTTGAATGACCTCTGCAATTTTGCGAGGATGGGCGGGGGATCGTCGTGCCGCGCCCGCTGGAGAGGAACTGAGATGAGGATCATCGTCGCGGCGCTCGCGGCCCTGACATTGTCGCTCGCCGCGCCCGCCTGGGCGCAGAGCGCGCCATCGGCGGCGCCGACCGGCGCGCCGGCGCAGACCGGCACGCTGGACGCGCCCGCGCCGAGCGGAACGGTCGATGTCACCACCACGGGCGGTTCCACCTTCGACTCGCCGGGCGGGCTCTCCGTCGTCTCGGTCTTCCTGCGCGCCGATCCCATCGTCAAGGCGGTGATGGTGATCCTGCTGATCGCCTCGCTGTGGTCCTGGACGATCATCATCAACAAATCGCTCGCCTTCGGCACGCTTCGGCGCAAGGCGACGCGCTTCGAGAAGGTGTTCTGGTCCGGCCAGTCGCTCGACGAGCTCTATCAGCAATTCGCGCCCAAGGCGGATCATCCGATGGCCGCGACCTTCGTCTCGGCCTTGCGCGAATGGCGCCGCGCCTTCGAGGGCGGCCCGCCGCGCGAGGCGCTGGTCCCCGGCGTGAAGGATCGGCTGGACAAGGCGATGGGCGTCACCATCATGCGCGAGACCGACGGGCTGGAGCGCCAGCTCGGCGTGCTCGCCACCATCGGTTCGACCGCGCCCTTCATCGGCCTGTTCGGCACGGTGTGGGGCATCATGAATTCCTTCACCGCCATCGCGGCCCACAACAACACCACGCTCGCGGTCGTCGCGCCCGGCATCGCCGAGGCGCTCTTTGCGACGGCGATGGGTCTTCTGGCCGCCATCCCGGCGGTCATCTTCTACAACCGCTTCGTGGGCGAGATCGGCCGCTACTCGACACGGCTCGACGCCTTCGCCGACGAGTTTTCGTCGATCCTGTCGCGCCAGCTCGACGAGAAGGCCAGGCCCTGATGGCCGCCGCCCTGCAAGCCCGCAACAAGGGTGGGCGTCGCATCCGCCGGCGCGCGATGTCGGAGATCAACGTCACGCCCTTCGTCGACGTGATGCTCGTGCTCCTGATCGTCTTCATGGTGACGGCGCCGCTGCTCACCGTCGGCGTGCCGGTGGACCTGCCCAAGACCCGCGCGCAGACGCTCGGCCAGGACCGCGAGCCGCTCTCCGTCACCGTCAAGCGCGACGGTCGCGTCTATCTGCAGAACACGCCCATCGCGGAAGAGGAACTGGTGGGCAAGCTCAACGCCATCGCCGCCAACGGCTACGACCAGCGCATCTTCGTGCGCGGCGACAAGGCGGTCGATTACGGCCGGGTCATGGAAGTGATGGGCCTTCTTTCCGCCGCAGGCTTCACTCACATTGGGCTCGTCACCGATGTCGCAAAGCCTAAGTCTGACGAACGCTAGACGCATCCCGACCACCGCGCGCGGACCGCGCGTGGGCCTGTACGCCGCGGCTTTGCTGCACGGCGCGATCGTCGCCGTCACGCTGTTCTCCTGGCAGCACAAGCTCGACATCGTCGATCAGTCGCCCCCGGTGGTGCCGGTCGATCTCGTCACCGTCGCCGACAAGACCGACATCGCGCCGACCGTCGCGAAGCTGCAGCCGCCGCAACCGGTCGAACAGCCCGCGCCGCAGCCGACGCCGCCCGCGCCGGTTCCGACCCCGCCGCCGCAGGCCGAGGCCGCGCCCGAGCCGGTGCCCTCGCAGCCGGTGCTGCCCAAGCCCGCGGCGCCGCCCAGGCCGATGATCAAACCGGCGCCCGCGCCGACGCCGGCACCGCCCAAGCCGAAGACCGACGACTTCGCCGATCTGCTCAACAAGCTCACCAAGCCGGCGGCCACGCCGCGCAATGCCCGCGTCGCCCAGCGCACCGTGAAGGGGGTCGGCGACATGAACGCCGCGACCGCCGATCTGCGCGACGCCATCCGCAGCCAGATCGCGCCGTGCTGGAGCCCGCCGGTCGGCGCGCCACGGCCCGAGGAACTTGTCGTCGAGTTCGATCTTCTTCTCACGCCCGACGGCCATGTCTTAGGGACGCCACAATTGACGGCAGACTCCGCGGCGCGCGCGGCGGCCGATCCGTACACGCGGGCCTCCGCCGAGGCGGCGCGGCGCGCCATCACCGTCTGCGCGCCTTACAAATTGCCGGCGGAGCGTTATAGCCAGTGGCGGGAGATCAATCCGTTCCATTTCGATCCCCGCCAGATGATGGGACAGTGAGCTTGGAGAACAAGATGAAGACCACGATCCTGGCCGGCCTGCTGCTCGCACTGTGTGCCGTCGTCGCGCCCGACTCCGCGGCGCTGCGCGTCGATGTCGATCAGGGAAATCTGCAGCCGCTGCCGATCGCGATCCCGGACTTCGCCGCGCCCTCGGCCGGCGACACGGTGGTGGCGCAGAACATCGCCAAGGTGATCCGCGCCGATCTCGACCGCTCCGGCCTGTTCCGCGCGCTCGACCCCAAATCCTTCATCGAGAAGATCACCAACATCAACGTCGCGCCGCAGTTCGGCTCCTGGCGCACGATCAACGCGCAGGCGCTCGTCGCGGGACAGGTGCAGAGCCAGCCCGACGGCAGGCTGCGCGTCGATTTTCGGCTGTGGGACGTCTATGGCGAAAGCCAGATGGTGGGGCAGCAATACTTCACCACGCCCGACAATTGGCGGCGCATCGCGCACATCATCGCCGACGCGATCTATGAGCGCATCACCGGCGAGAAGGGTTATTTCGATACCCGCGTCGTCTTCATCTCGGAGTCGGGTCCGGCGCTCGCTCGCAAGAAGCGTCTCGCGGTGATGGATCAGGACGGCGCCAACCCGATCTTCCTCACGCGCGGCGATTATCTGGTGCTCACGCCGCGCTTCAATCCCACCGCGCAGATGATCGCCTACATGTCCTATATCGGCGCCAAGCCGCGCGTTTACCTCTTCGATCTGGAGAGCGGGCGGCAGGAAATGCTCGGAAATTTTCCGAATATGACCTTTTCGCCACGGTTTTCGCCCGACGGCAATAAAGTGGCGATGTCGCTCGAGTCCGGAGGCAATTCCGATATTTATGTCATGGACTTACGCACCCGCGCGATCACCCGGCTGACCACCGATCCGGGAATCGACACCTCGCCGTCCTTTTCGCCCGACGGCACCCAGATCGCCTTCGAATCCGACCGCGGCGGCAGCCAGCAGATTTACGTGATGAACGCCGACGGCTCGAACCAGCACCGCATCTCCTTCCTCTCCGGGCGCAACGGCACGCCGGTGTGGTCGCCGCGCGGCGATCTCATCGCGTTTACCAATCAAAGCGGCGGATTCCATGTCGGCGTGATGAAAACGGACGGCACCGGCGCGCGCGCCATCACCACCGGTTGGGAGGACGAAGGCCCCACCTGGGCGCCCAATGGACGCGTCCTCATGTTCGGACGCACGGTGCAGGGCGGGCGCGGTTCGCAGATCTGGTCGATCGACGTGACCGGGCGCAACGAGCGGCGCATGCCGACCCCCGGCGATGCCTCCGACCCGGCCTGGTCGCCCTTGATCCAATAGGAGTTCCCTCCTTAAACTTTCGGGCAGGGCGCCAACTGGCTCTTTTTGGCCACGAACGCGTTAGACGATAAGTTCCATGGCAATGCTCCCATCGTGGTTGGCGTGGGAGCCGGGCCGCATTTGGAGGAGCCTCATTCGATGACGAAGATTTCTCTCGGCCTCAGCCTGGCAGCGCTGTCGGCCGCGTTGCTGGTCGCCGGTTGCTCGACGCCCAAGCCGGCCGCCGAAGCGCCGCCGCCCATGGCCAGCGCGCCGTCGGCTCCGGTATCGAAGATCGTGCCCGGCAGCGCGGAAGACCTGCGCGTCAATGTCGGCGACACGGTGCACTTCGCCTACAACCAGTACGCCATCGAAGACAACGACAAGGCGACGCTGCAGCGCCAGGCGAGCTGGCTGCAGAAATATCCCGCGATCAAGGTGCTGGTCGAAGGCGATTGCGATGAGCGCGGCACCCGCGAATACAATCTCGCGCTCGGCGCGCGCCGCGCCAACGCGGTGAAGGAATATCTGGTCAGCCTCGGCGTCTCCGCCGCGCGCGTCGACACGATTTCCTACGGCAAGGAGCATCCGGTCTGCTCGGAGTCGACGGAGGATTGCTGGGCGCAGAACCGCCGCGGCGTGACCGGCATCAGCGGCGGCGCGAACTCGTAGCGCGTCGCCCTACGTGACTCGACGAAGGCGCTTGGGAAACCAGGCGCCTTCGTTCGTTCTGGCGCGAAAAATCCTTGATGCTTATACATATATCTATATAATGGAAATATGCACGATACCCAACCGAGACCGTTGATCTGGGTTGGCTCGAGCCGAAAGGATTTGCGCGGTTTTCCTCCAGTCATTCGTCGCGGTTTTGGCCTGGCGTTGTTCGCGGCACAGATGGGCGTGACGCCGCCGGACGCGAAGCCTCTGAAGGGATTTGGTGGCGCGAGCGTATTGGAGTTGGTGGAATCGGAACCGGGCGGAACCTATCGGGCGGTCTATACGGTCAGGTTTGCGACCGCGATTTACGTTCTGCACGCTTTTCAGAAGAAATCGAAGCGCGGAATCATGACACCAAAGCCCGAGATCGACCTGATACGTCGGCGGTTGCGGCAGGCGGAAGACATGCACATCGCAAAATCGAAGGACGCTTGAGTCATGAAAAAGGATCACGAGAAAAGCGGCGGTAATGTCTTCGCCGATCTGGGCTTGCCTGATTCCGAGCAGGAACTCCTCAAGGCAAAACTCACGGTCCAGATTTACAAGCTTGTGAAAGCGCGCGGTCTGACACAGAGCAAGGCGGCGGAGCTCTTGGGAACGACGCAGGCACAAATGTCTGCACTGATGCGTTGTCGCCCGGTCAGTGTCTCGGTCGGACGGCTGATGGGCTTCCTCACCATCCTCGGCCAGGATGTCCAAGTCAGGGTGAAGCCAGCCGCTGCGCGAACGTCCGGGCATATGTCGGTCTTGGTCGAACGGGCCTAGCTTTCCCGCTTAACGTTGCAAAGAACTATTCAACGATACGAGCCTCATTTTCGGCTAAGTGTTGGCGGATACACGGCCTTTCCCATTCGGAGGCGTTCATGACCAGGACGAGACTGTTCCTCGGCACGGGATCCGTCGTCGCCATGGCGCTGCTGGCCGCCGGCGGCGCCACTGCCTTTGCGCTGCCGCATGGCGTCCAGCCGCGGAACGACGCCGGCTATGTCCGCGTCGCCGGCCTGTTCGGCGAGAGCGATGAGGAAAAAGCGGCCCGCCTGGCGCGCGAACAGCACGAGGCCGATCAGGACGCGCAGATCAAGGCGCTGAACGAAAAGGTCCAGGATCTCGAAGACAGCGTGCGGAATTTGACCGGGCAGAACGAAGAGCTCGGGCACCGCGTCACCGACCTCAACGAGAAGATCGAGCGCCAGCAGAAGGATTTCGAATACCGGCTCTGTGCCTTGTCGGCGCAGCAGCTCGGCGCCGGCGTCGCGCCGGGCGACGCCAATGCCGTGCCGTGTCCGGGCGCGGCGGGTCCGGTCGCCAGCGCGCCGCCGCCGCCCGTAGCCGCGGCGCAGGCGCCCTCGGGCGGCACGGCGACGCCGCCCAAGCCGCTTGCGCCGCCGCCCGGCGTGCTCGGCACGCTGCCGGCCGGCGCGGCGTCCGCCGCGCCGGCGGCCAGCGACGATACGATGCACGCGGAATTCTCCGCGGCGATGAACCTGCTCGCCAAGGCACGGTACGATGAAGCGCGCGCCGCCTTCCGCGGCTTCGCCGACTCACACCCGGGCAGCGATCTGGCGCCGCAGGCCGTCTACTGGGCCGGCGACATCGCCTATGTGCAGAAGGACTACGACGGCGCGACGCGCCAATTCGCCGAGGTCATCAAGAATTATCCCACCTCGGCGCGCGCCCCCGATAGCATGCTCAAGCTCGGCCAGGCGCTGCTGGCGTCGGGCAATAAAAAAGGAGGCTGCACCGCCCTTGCCGCGCTCCCCGCGAAATATCCCAAGGCCAACAAGGCTGTCCTCGTGCAAGGCGCCGAAGCGCGCAAAGCCGCCTGTCGCGGCGAGTCTTGAGGCGCAGTTCGCCGCCGCGATGGACGCGCTCGCGGCCGCGGGCGCGCCGTGGCCCGGCGCCGTCGCCGTCTCGGGCGGCGGCGATTCCGTCGCGCTGATGCATCTGCTGGCGCGCTGGGCCCGGCGCCGGCGCCGGCCGCCGCCGCATGTCGTCACCGTCGATCACGCCTTGCGCGCGGGCTCGGCCAAGGACGCGCGCGCCGTGCTGCGCTGGGCCAAGGCCGCCGGCCTCAAGGCCAAGGCGCTGCGCCGCTCCGGTCCGGCGCCGTCGTCCGATATCGAGGCCGCGGCGCGGGAGGCGCGCTACCGCCTGATGGGCGAATGGGCGAGGCGCCAAGGCATCGCGGCGCTCTATGTCGCGCACACGCGCGACGATCAGGCGGAGACGTTCCTGCTGCGCCTGATGCGCGGCAGCGGCCTGGACGGGCTCTCCGCCATGCGGCCGATCGCGGCCTATCCGATGCCCGGCTTTCGCGATCTCACGCTCGTGCGTCCCTTGCTCGATCTTCCGCGCGAAGGTCTGCGCGCCCATCTTGCGAAGGCCGGACAGGGCTGGATCGAGGATCCGATGAACCAGGAGGAGCGCTTCGCCCGCGTGCGGCTGCGCAAGCTCATCCCCGCGCTGGAAGAAGCCGGGCTCACCCGCCATCGCATCGCCGGCGCCGCGGCGCATCTTGCCCGCGCGCGCGAGGCGCTCGACACCGTCACCGCCGCCGTTCTCGCGCGAATCGCGCGGCCGGTCGGCAGGACCCTGCATGTCGATCTGGTCGGCCTCGCCGCCGCGCCCCGCGAAGTTGGCTTGCGCGCCTTGGCGCAACTGCTGATGGCGGTGTCGGGTCAGTCCTATCGCCCGCGCTTCGAGCGGCTGGAGCGGTTGTTCGATCGGCTGGATGCCGTGGGGGGCGGCTGCACCCTGCATGGCTGCCGTGTCGCCATGGCCCCTTCCGGGAAAGGGGTATTCGGTGCGGGAACCCTGGTGATCGCCCGGGAAACGGGGCGGTCCCGCGACAAATCATCCAAGATCGCCGCCGCGACGGCCGTTGATCTCAATTAGACTGTGTTAATCGCCTTCCTGCATTCTGATTGCGGTGCGTGCGCAAATTCCTTAACGTTTTTGGCAGGCTCGCAATCGGGCGAAAACGACTTATCTCAGGTGTCGTTTAGCCTCTTGAATGGCCCAGGCCCCCGCTGAAAGGACGGCCCTTTGAACAATCTACGCAATCTGGCGCTCTGGATCGTCGTGGCGCTTCTTTTGGTGTTCCTGTTCAACCTGTTCCAGGGAACGGCGCGCCAGCCCAATGCGGCCGACATCAACTACACGAAATTCCGGCAGGAGGTCATCGCCGGTGACGTCAAGGACGCCACCATGCAGGGCGAGGTCGTGAAGGGCACGCTCGGCAGCGGCCAGGCCTTCACCACCGTGGTGCCGGCGAACGACAATTCGATCATCCAGCTGATGAACGACCACAACGTCCAGCTCAAGGTCGCGGCGCCGGATGACGGCTTCAACCTGATGGCGGTGCTGCTCAACGCGCTGCCCATGCTGCTTCTGATCGCGGTGTGGATCTTCTTCATGCGCCAGCTTCAGGCCGGCGGCGGCAAGGCGATGGGCTTCGGCAAATCGCGCGCCAAGATGCTGACCGAGCGCACCGGCCGCGTGACCTTCGAGGACGTCGCCGGCGTCGACGAGGCCAAGGACGATCTGAAAGAGATCGTCGATTTCCTGAAAGACCCGCAGAAATTCCAGCGCCTCGGCGGCCGCATTCCCAAGGGCGTGCTCTTGGTCGGCCCGCCGGGCACCGGAAAAACGCTCCTCGCCCGCGCTATAGCGGGCGAAGCAAATGTCCCGTTCTTCACGATCTCAGGCTCCGACTTCGTCGAGATGTTCGTCGGCGTTGGCGCTTCGCGCGTCCGCGACATGTTCGAGCAGGCCAAGAAGAACGCGCCCTGCATCGTGTTCATCGACGAAATCGACGCGGTCGGCCGCCATCGCGGCGCCGGCCTGGGCGGCGGCAATGACGAGCGCGAGCAGACCCTCAACCAGTTGCTGGTCGAGATGGACGGTTTCGAATCCACCGAAGGCGTCATCCTCATCGCCGCGACCAACCGGCCCGACGTGCTCGATCCGGCGCTGCTGCGCCCGGGCCGCTTCGACCGCCACGTGGTCGTGGCGAACCCCGATCTCGGCGGCCGCGAGAAAATCCTGCGCGTCCATCTGCGCAAGGTTCCGCTGGCCCCCGATGTCGAGCCGCGCACCATCGCGCGCGGCACGCCCGGCTTTTCCGGCGCCGATCTCGCCAACCTCGTCAACGAGGCGGCCTTGCTGGCGGCGCGGCGCGGCAAGCGCGTCGTGACCATGGCCGAGCTCGAAGACGCCAAGGACAAGGTCATGATGGGCGCCGAACGCCGCTCCATGGTGATGTCCGACGAGGAGAAGAAGCTCACCGCCTATCACGAGAGCGGCCACGCCATCGTCGCCATCGCGGTCGAAGGCTCCGATCCGATCCACAAGGCGACCATCATCCCGCGCGGCCGCGCGCTGGGCATGGTGATGCAGCTTCCCGAACGCGACCGGCTCTCGCTGACGCGCCAGAAGATGCTCGCCGACATCACCATCTTCTTCGGCGGCCGCATCGCCGAGGAGCTGATCTTCGGCCATGAGAAGGTGACGACCGGCGCCTCCAACGACATCGAGGTCGCGACCCGCATGGCGCGCGCCATGGTCACGCGCTACGGCATGTCCGATGCACTGGGCCCGCTCGCTTACGCGGAGAACCAGGAAGAGGTCTTCCTCGGCCACTCGGTGTCGCGCACCCAGAACATCTCGGAAGAAACGGCGCGGAAGATCGACGGCGAAATCCGCCGCATCATCGACGAGTGCTATCAGCGCGCCTATGGCATCCTGACCAAGCAGCTCGCCGATCTGCACACGGTGGCGCGCGGCCTTCTGGAATACGAGACGCTGACCGGCGACGAGATCGTGGGCCTGATGAAGGGCATCAAGCCGGTGCGCACGCCGTATGAGGAACCGACGCCGGATCGCGGCCCGGGGCCGTCCGTCCCCGCCGCCGGCCGTCCGCGCGGCCTGGGCCCGATGCCGGAGCCCTCGCCGGGACGGTGAGATCGACTTATTGTGAATTGAAGACGGCTTTCACCTGAGACGTGGAAGCCGTTTTCATTTAAGCCGCTGTTGCGGGCCATGACAGTTCGGATTTCGCGCGCATGACCACCATCTTCGGCGTCCTCAACATCACCGACGACTCCTTCTTCGACGGCGGAAAATATCTCGAGCCGGAGGCGGCGATCGCGCAGGCGCGCGCGCTGATGAGCCAAGGCGCCGACGTGCTGGACATCGGCGCGGCGTCGTCCAATCCCAATTCGCGCGGCGTGCCGCCGCAGGTCGAGATCGCGCGGCTCGCTTGCGTACTGCCGGCGCTCGCCGGCGTGGCCCTCTCCATCGACACGTTCTCGTTGCCGGTGCAACGCTGGGCGCTGGCGCAAGGCATCGGCTATCTCAACGACATCGAAGGCTTCGCCGAGCCGGCGCTTTATCCCGACCTCGCGGCATCGAAAGCGAAACTGATCGTGATGCATTCGGTCCAGGTCCGCGGCCCGGCGACGCGCGTTCACGTTCCGCCGGCCGAAATCATGGACCGCATCTTTCGCTTTTTCGACACGCGCCTGGCCGCGCTGGTGAAGGCCGGCGTCACGCGCGACCGGTTCGTCCTGGATCCCGGCATGGGGTTCTTCTTAGGGACCGATCCGGAGGCCTCGTTTACCGTGCTGCGCCGGCTGGCGGAGCTGAAGGCCCGTTTCGGCCTTCCCGTCCTGGTCTCGGTTTCCCGCAAGTCCTTCCTGCGCAAGATCACCGGCAAAAGCGCGGCCGAGGCCGGGCCCGCCAGCCTGGCGGCCGAGCTTTTCGCGCTCCACCAGGGCGCGGATATGATCCGCACCCACGCGCCCGGGCCCCTGAAGGACGCGCTTTTGACGCAAAGCGCGCTGGGCGGCCGTTATATCCGTTAACATTTGTTGCGAGTTTGCCTGCCAAAATCCTGATACAAGCAGCGCCAAGAGAGGGTTCATCGCATGAGCCGGAAGTATTTCGGCACCGACGGTATTCGCGGCCGCGCCAATTCGGGCGCCATGACGCCCGCCGTCGCCATGCGCGCCGGCATGGCGGCCGGGCGCATCTTCACGCGCGGCGAGCATCGTCATCGCGTGGTGATCGGCAAGGACACGCGCCTGTCGGGCTACATGCTGGAGAATGCCCTGACCGCCGGCTTCACCTCGGTCGGCATGGACGTCTTCCTGTTCGGCCCCCTGCCGACGCCCGCGGTCGCGATGCTGACGCGCTCGCTGCGCGCCGACATGGGCGTGATGATCACCGCCTCGCACAACCAGTATCAGGACAACGGCATCAAGTTCTTCGGACCCGACGGCCGCAAGCTCTCCGACGCGCATGAGGCGGCGATCGAAGGGCTGATGGACAACGGCCTGGAGAGCGGCCTCGCCACCTCGCCCAAGCTCGGCCGCGCCAAGCGCATCGACGATGCCCAGGCGCGCTACATCGAATTCGCCAAGCGCACCTTTCCGACGGACTTCACGCTCGAGGGCCTGCGCATCGTGATCGATTGCGCCAACGGCGCCGCCTACAAGGTCGCGCCGGAGGTCCTGTGGGAACTCGGCGCCGAGATCATCCCGATGGGCGTCGCGCCCGACGGCTTCAACATCAACGCCGGTTGCGGCTCGACCTCGACCGAGTCGATGTCGGCCAAGGTGCGCGAGATGCGCGCCAATTTCGGCATCGCGTTGGACGGCGACGCCGACCGCGTCGTGATGTGCGACGAGCACGGCCGCGTCATCGACGGCGATCAGGTTCTCGCCCTTCTGGCGAAATCGTGGTCGGTGCGCGGCAAGCTGAAGGGCGGCGGCGTGGTCGGCACCGTGATGTCGAATGCCGGGCTCGAGCGCTATCTGAAGGGCTTGAACCTGAGCCTCGCGCGCGCCCCGGTCGGCGACCGCTATGTCATCGAGCAGATGCAGAAGGGCGGCTTCAATGTCGGCGGCGAGCAGTCGGGCCATATCGTGCTCAGCGACATCGGTCCCACCGGCGACGGCCTGATCGCGGCGCTGCAGGTGCTGGCGGTGCTGGCGACCGAAGGCAAGCCCGCGAGCCAGGCGGCCCATCTCTACGATCCCCTGCCGCAGGTGCTCGAAAGCGTGCGCTATCAGAAGACCTCGCCGCTCACCAACGCCCGCGTCACCGAATGCATCAAGGACGGCGAGGCGCGCCTCAACGGCTCGGGCCGATTGCTGGTGCGCAAATCGGGGACCGAGCCCGTCATCCGCGTCATGGCGGAAGGCGACGACGAGGCGCTGGTCCGTTCGGTGGTGAACGACATCGTCAGCGCGATGCAAGAGGTCGCGGCTTGACGAAGCCCGCGCGGCTTCTCTCCATCGCCGGTTCCGACTCTTCCGGCGGCGCCGGCATCCAGGCGGACATCAAGACGGCTTCAGCGCTCGGCGTCTACGCGATGACCGCGATCACCGCGGTGACGGCGCAGGACACCACCGGCGTCGGCGCAATTCAGCTCGTGCCGCCCGCTGTCGTCGCCGAGCAGATTGCGCGCTGTCTCGGCGACATCGGCGCCGATGCGATCAAGGTCGGCATGCTGGGCTCGGCCGGTATCGCCCGCGCGGTGGCCGCGGCGCTGAGCGCTCACGCCAAGGGTGTTCCTCTCGTGGTGGATCCGGTGATGGTGGCGACCAGCGGCGCCGTGCTGGCGGACCCGGCCACGGTCGAGGTTCTCAAAGCCGATCTGTTTGCGCGCGCCACGCTGATCACGCCGAATTTGCCGGAGGCCGCGCGCCTCTGCGGCTTTCCTGTCGCGACGCAGGACGATGTCCTCCGCGCCGGCGAGATGCTGCTGTCGCTGGGACCGCAGGCGGTTCTGATCAAGGGCGGTCACGGCGACGGCGACACGCTGGTCGACACGCTCTTCACGACGGAAGACGCGGCGCGCACCTTCGGCGCATCGCGCATCGAAACGCATCACACCCATGGCACCGGCTGCACGCTGTCGAGCGCCATTGCTTGCGGACTGGGGTCAGGTCTTCCGCTCGTCGCGGCGGTCGAACGCGCGCATGCTTTCGTGCAGGCGGCGATCCGGACCGCACCGGGCCTCGGCGCTGGTCGCGGACCGATCAATCACCTGCGCTGACTACGCCACCATCTGGTCCAGCCGTTCGCGCACGATCTTCTGCGCCTCGGCCATGATGTGCTCGACCAGGTCCTTGCACGTCGGGATGTCGTGGATCAGGCCCTGGGTCTGGCCGGCCGACCAGATGCCGGCATCCATGTCGCCCTTGTCGAGCACGCCGGCGCCGCGCGTGCCGGCGACCAGATCGCGCACGTCCTCGAATGTCGCGCCGCCCTTGCGCTCGATGGCGACGACCTGATCGCTGATCGCATTCTTGGCGACCCGCGCGGTGTTGTGCATGGTGCGGAAGATGAGGTTGGTGCCGCGCTCGTCATTGGCCACGATCGCCTTCTTCACGTTCTCATGGATGTCGGCCTCGACCGTCGCCATGAAGCGGGTGCCCATGTTCACCCCGTCGCAGCCCAGCGCCAGCGCCGCCACCAGCCCGCGCGCATCGGCGATGCCGCCCGAGGCGATGATCGGAATGGTCAGCTTGTCCGCCGTCGCCGGGAACAGCACCAGCCCGCCCACATCGTCCTCGCCGGGATGGCCGGCGCATTCCAAACCGTCGATCGACACGCAGTCGACGCCGATCGACTGCGCCTTTACCGCGTGGCGCACGCTGGTGCATTTGTGGATCACCTTGATGCCGGCGGCGCGGAAGGCGGGCAGGTGCGGCTGCGGATTGTTGCCCGCGGTCTCCACCACCTTGACGCCGCTCTCGCAGATCACCTGGCGGTATTCGTCATAGGGCACCGGCGTGATCGTCGGCAGGATGGTGAGGTTGATGCCGAACGGCTTGTTCGTCATCTGGAAGGTGGCCTTGATCTCCTTGTCGAGCTTCTCCGGCGAGCCCGGCGTCAGCGCGGTCAGGAAGGGCAGGGCGCCGGCATTGGCGACGGCGGCGACGAGCCCGGCCTTGCCGACGCGCGTCATGCCGCCCATCGTGATCGGCGCTTCGACGCCGAACATTTCGGTGAATCTCGTCTTGAACATGGGGCGCTTTCCTTCGTTATCGCTTGGGAGAGCGTGCAGGCTTTCTGGGCGGCCGCGCAAGAGGTGGCGCAGCCAGCGCTGACGCTACGTCGGTTTGGGAAAAATCTCCGCCCTTGTACAAAAGCGGCTCCCCCGTTTCCTTCGCCAGCGCATAAGAGAAACAGTCACCGAAATTCAGCCCGGCCGGATGGCCACTGCCCTTGCCGAAATCGCGATAGGCTGCGCGTGCGGTGCGGGCCTGAGCTTCATCGAGCGCAACGATTTCTATTCTCACGTCGCGAATGACGTGATCCAGCAGCCGGCTCATCACCGGATCGCGATCTCTGTCGGCGACGATGCCGCACTCGACATAGGTCGCGGCCGACATCTTCAAATCCTGCTTTGATGCCAGCGCGGTGGCGAATTTCAGGGCGTCGTCCTCGCGCCGCAACACGGCGATGACGGCCGAGCTGTCGACGATCATTTCGGCAGGCCGCGTTCGTCGTAGAGCTCTTTGTCGATGTCGAAATTCCTGGTCTCTTCGCTCATCCGCGACGAGAATTCTTTTCCGATCTCCATCAACCGCTCCGCCAGCCCGTTGCGGCGAAGCCGTGCCAGTTTCTCGCGCAGAGCCTCCGTCACGGCGGCCGATAGGCTCTCACCCGTCAGCGAAGCGACTTCCTGCGCCAACTTGTGGGCTTCGTCATTTTTGATGTTTAGGCCCATTTGGTACCTTTCTACCATCAATCGGTAGAATTCTACCATCCTGACCTTTGTCGCGCAACTAGCCCAGGAACGGATCGCGCACCATGATCGTGTCGTCGCGGTCCGGCGAAGTCGACAGCAGCGCCACCGGCGCGCCGATCAGCTCCTCGATCCGCCGCACATATTTGATCGCGTTGGCCGGCAATTGCGCCCAGCTTCGCGCCCCGCGGGTCGAGCTCAGCCAGCCCTCCATGGTCTCGTAGATCGGCACCAGCCGGGCCTGCTCGACGGCGTCCGCCGGCAGATAGTCGAGCAGCTTTTCGCCCAGCCGATAGCCGACGCACACCTCGATGCGCTCGAACGTGTCGAGGATGTCCAGCTTGGTGAGTGCGATGCCGTCGATGCCGCCGGTGATCGCGGTCTGACGCACCAGCACCGAGTCGAACCAGCCGCAGCGGCGCTTGCGCCCCGTCACCGTCCCGAACTCGTTGCCGCGCGTGCCCAGCATGTCGCCGATGGCGTTCTGCTGCTCGGTCGGAAACGGGCCTTCGCCGACGCGCGTGGTGTAGCTCTTGGTGATGCCCAGCACATAGCCGATCTGGCGCGGCCCGATGCCGGAGCCTGCCGCCGCCTGTCCCGCCACGGTGTTGGACGAGGTGACATAGGGATAGGTGCCGTGATCGATGTCGAGCAGCACCGCCTGCGCACCCTCGAACAGCACGCGCTTGCCGGCGCGCCGCGCCGCGTCCAATTCGCGCCAGCTCGACCCCGCATAGGGCAAGATCTTCGGCGCGATCTGCTTCAGCGCGGCGAGCAGCTTGGCGCCGTCGATCTCCTCGGCGCCCACGCCGCGGCGCAGCGCATTGTGATGCGCCAGCAGCCGCTCGATCTTGGAGGGCAGCGAGGCCGGGTCCTTCAGATCGACCACGCGGATGGCGCGCCGCCCGACCTTGTCCTCATAGGCCGGCCCGATGCCGCGCTTGGTGGTGCCCAGCCGCTGCAGCGAGTTCGACGATTCGCGCACCGCGTCCAGCTCCTTGTGGATCGGCAGCACCAGCACCGCGTTCTCCGCCAGCACCAGCACGTCGGGCGTCACCGCGATCCCGGCATCGGTCAGGCGCGCGATCTCTTCGACCAGCGACCAGGGATCGACCACCACGCCGTTGCCGATGATGGAGCGCTTGCCCTGGATCACCCCGGACGGCAGCAGCGAGAGCTTGTAGGTCTTGTCGCCTACCACGATGGTGTGGCCGGCATTGTTGCCGCCCTGGAAGCGCACCACCATCTCGGCCCGGTTGGCGAGCCAGTCGATGATCTTGCCTTTGCCTTCGTCGCCCCATTGGGCGCCGATCACCGCGACATTGGACATATTCCGTACCCGGATAAAACGAGTCTCCCGGGAAGGATTCGCCGGGCACGGTGACCACTTATAGCGCCTGCTCCGGGCGGAGGGTGAACGGAAAAGACGCGGCTGCGACGAAGAGGCCTTGGACGGCCGCGAACCCGCCCACAATCCGCCATCGTCGCGGTGTCTGCTGGCATGGTCGCCATCGGGAAAGGGGCTTCCTTGCGCGAGCCATTCGTCCTGTTCGGGCCGCAGCACCTGGCGGTGATCGGCCTCACCCTGGGCGTGCCGCTGCTTCTGGGCGCGGCCGCGCGCCGCGGCGGGCCGCGAGTCGACCGGGCGATCCGGTGGAGCTTCGCGGCGCTGCTGATCGGCACCTGGATCGGCTGGTACGTGTTGTTCGCGGCCCGCCATTGGCTCGGCCTGGGCAACGAATTTCCGATGAACCTGTGCGACTGGGCGACGATCGCGCTGATCGTCACGCTCGTCGCACCCAACCCGCGCGCCTTCGAGCTCGCCTATTTCTGGGCGCTTGCCGCCACCACCCAGGGCCTCGTCACGCCGGACGTGACCTACGCGTTTCCGGAAGCGCAGTTCATCGTCTTCCTGCTGGGGCACGGCGCGATCGTCGCGGCGGTGATCTATCTGATGTTCGGCAGCGGCATGCGGCCCGTGCCGGCTTCGCTGCCGCGCGTCGCGGCATGGTCGCTCGGCTATGCCGGCGCGGCGTCGCTGACCGATTGGCTGCTGGGCGTGAACTACGGCTTCTTTCGCGCCAAGCCGGGCCATGCGACGTTCTACGACCTGCTGCCCGCCTGGCCGGGCTATATCCCCGTGACGTTTTTGATCGGGATCGCGGCGATCGTCGTGCTCTATGCGCCATGGTACGTCGCCGATCGCCGCCGTGAGCGGCCTTGGCCCGTGAAAGGCGCTGGAGCGGGCGAAGGGAATCGAACCCTCGTATGAAGCTTGGGAAGCTTCCGTTCTACCATTGAACTACGCCCGCATACGCGTGTTGGTAGCATGGACCTTGCGCCGGGGGGTAGAGGCGGCCGTTCGGCCTCACCGCGTCCGTCGCGTCGGCCCGGCAAACTATGGGCTCGCGCGCATCGCCGTCCCCCGCCGACCTTGGCCGATATTGCGGATGTGACAAATGTGTGAACCTGCTAGACGTAACGTCCGTCAGTTGATTCACAACACATCAGGGAGGCTTGCATGCAACGACCCATAAACCGGGCGGCCATGGTTTGCGCAGTGGTGGGGGCAATGACCCTCGGCGGTTGCGCGACCGTCGAATCGGTCCATCACGCGCAAGACACCGCCGACCACGCGCTGTCGCAGGCGCAGTCCGCGACGACCGCGGCGCAAAGCGCGCAGGCCGCGGCCGATCACGCCGGCCAAAAGGCCGACCAGGACGCCGCCGACATCAGCGCGGTGAGCGCGAAGGTCGATCAGATCGTCGCCGAAGAGGCGGCGCGCAAGGCTTGGGCGGCCAAACACCATCATCGCCATCATCGTCACCATCACCACCACACGGACGCCAAGAAGTAAGAGCGCCCATCGGTCCTGCGCGGTCGCGCGTGCCGAAGGCGGTGCGCTGCGCTCGTGCTGCAGAGCGGCGGCCCCGGGGGCCGCCGCTTTTTTTGCGGCGCATCATGGCATCCGCGCGCCGTTCCGGGCCGGGTTCCAAGCCACCGGCTCGCGCGTTACCGACTGGGGCAGACTTCGCTTAGATTTCGATCCCATGGCATTTCGCGACGCAATCCTTGGATCGGGCCGCACGGCGGCGGGTTCGCCGCGCGTCCTGGCCGGCGCGCTGTTCGCGCTTGCTTTCATCGGCGGCGCGCTGCTGGAAAACGACGCGAAGCATACGTCGCCGCGCCCCGCGCCGAAGCACGCCGTGCATCATCGCGCGACGGTCAAGCCGCTTGCGCTGCACAAGCCGGCCGCGCGTAAAGTCGTGCCGCCCAAGCCGGCGCCGCCGTCCGCCTTCGCGCTGGAGCAGGCGATGAGCTATCGCCAATTGCTCGAGCGCTGGTCGCCGCAGATCCTCGCGGCATCGAAGCGATTCAAGATTTCCGCGCTGTGGATCCGCGCCGTCATGGAGATCGAAAGCGGTGGCCGCACCATGCTGGACGCGAACCGCAAGATCGTCTCGCCCGCCGGCGCGATGGGCCTGATGCAGCTGATGCCCAAGACCTGGAGCGAGATGCGCGCGAGCTATCGGCTGGGCGTCGATCCCTTCGATCCGCACGACAACATCTTCGCCGGCGCGGCCTATCTCAAGCAGCTCTATCTCTCTTACGGTTATCCCACCATGTTCGCCGCCTACAATGATGGCCCCGGCATGCTCGCGGCGCACGCCGCGCTGCATCAGCCGCCGCCGGCGGAGACCGAAAGCTATGTCCGCGACATCGCCAGCATCCTGGGGACCGGCGTGCGCTATCGCGCCGGCTCGACGCGAAATCTCGCGCGCCTGACGCGGCCGGATGGAGCGGCCGTGATGATCGACGCCGGCGCCGTGGTCTCGCTGCGCCCCGCCCTGCCGGGGGAGTACGCGGCCTCCGTACAGTCGGTGATCGGCATCGGCCGGCTGCGCCAGGGCGTGCGCGAGCCGCCTGCGCGCGCGCGGGCAATTTTGCGCGGCCACGGGGCGCTGATCTAGGTTGTCCCAGGCTGCTTCGCCGCCTGTTAACCTGCCGCAAAACCGCCGGAAACCCCGGCTAGCATGAAGCCAATCGTTGATCTAAACTTTTTGTCATGGTTGAATCAGGCCAATAACAGGGGGTTATCGATGCTTTCACTCTCCAGGACATTCGCCCTCGCCGCCGCGCTGGGCTTGGGTTGCCTGACCGCCATCGCCGCCGCGACGCCGGCACAGGCCCGCTCGACGATCGTCATGCGCGCTTGCAACCACACCGATCAGACCGTGATGGTGGCGGCGAGCTTCATTCCCCTCGGCGGCGCGGATTGGCGCAACAAGGGCTGGACCCCGGTCAGCGCCGGCCAGTGCGAGGACATCTTCAAGACGCAGAACGCCACCTTCTACGCGCGCGCCGAGGTGAAGGGCGATCCCGACTCCTACTGGGGCGCCGACATCAAGCAATGCGTCGAATATCCCGGCCCCTATGACTTCTTCACCAAGTCCGACGACACGACCTGCCCCGAAGGCGAGCCGGCGGAGTTCACCACCTTCCACTCCGATGGCAGCCCGGTCTACGTCTGGAATCTCAATCCAGCGGACTGATCGCCCCATTGTCTCCGGCGTTCGAGCGCGCCGTGTCCGGCGCGCTTGCCGCATTTGCGGCGCAATCGGTTCAGACCCGGTTCATGCGGCTCTCCTCACGGTGGCCCCCGATGGCGCGCGATCGCGCCGCTTGATTGCAACGGGCTGGAGAACCGCACATGAAACGCTTCCTTTGCGCCGCCTTGGCGCTGACCTTGCTGGGATCCACCGCGGCCCAGGCGCGCGACTGGCACGGCGGCGGCGATTGGCATCGCGGCGGCTGGCACCACCATGGCGGTGACGGCGCCGCGATCGGATTGGGACTGGGCTTCCTGGCGCTTGGCATCATCGCCGCGGCAAGCGCGCACGCGCATGACGCCGACCGCGACCGGGCTTATCGCGACGAAGACTATCGCGACCGCGACAACAGCTCTCGCGACGACGGCCGCTATCAGAACGACGGCCGCACCCAGGACGATGGGCGCACTCAGGACGACGGGCGCCGTGGCGACGACCGCGATCAAGGCCCCGGCGATAGTGGCCCCGGCGATGGCGGCGGCGACCGGTAAGAAGCCAAGCTAGAGCAGTTCACCGCTTCATGGAATCGGTGAACCGCTCTAAGTTATTGTTTGGTCGCAATTCCGGACGGAGTTGGAAGCAACAGCGTACCAACGCTTCGCACTTTTCCTGGAATTGCTCTAACGGTTGAGCCCGTAGATCTCGCAGTCGCGGCGCACGCCGTCGCGGATGACATGGCCGCGAAGCGTGCCCTCGGAACGGAAGTCGAGCGCTTCGAGCAGGCGCCGCGACGCCGCGTTGCCGGCATGACAGCGCGCCCATAGCCGCTCGAGCGCGAGGTCGTCGAAGGCGTAGCGCAGCACGCGCGTCATCGCCTCGCGCGCGAAACCCTGGCCCCAGGCGGCGCGCCGAAAGAGGAATCCGATCTCCGCGCGGCGGTGATGTGGGTCGATATCGCTCAAGTCGCATTCGCCGATCGCGGGCCCGCGCGGCGATTGCGCCACCACCCACCATTGCGTCGCGCCGCTGGCGATCTCTTCGAGATGCCCCGCGATGACGGCGCGCACCGCGTCGGCCGATGGCGCCGCCGGCCAATCCCAATGGCGCATCACCGCGTCGTCGCCGCGCGCGACGAACAGGTCTTCGGCGTCGCCAAGCTGCACCGGCCGCAGGAAAAGCCGCGGGGTCTGCAGATTCATCGCGTCACAGATGGCCGTTGAATTCGAAATGCGAGAAGGCGCCGCTCGCCGGATCGTATTCCACGCCGAAGGCCAGCGCCCCGCCGTCGCAGATCGAGATCGGCGCATCGCGCCAATCGCCGCCTGCGACCGCGTTGCGGACGCCGTTGACATAGATGATGCGCCGCCCGCCCACGATCAGGCCGCCATATTGGCGATAATAGGCGCCGGGCTGGACCTGGGCGTCTGCCAGGGCGCGCGTCAGGCCGGGTTCCAGCCTTGCGATGTCGTCCAGTGTGGGAAGCCAGGCGCCCTCGGGCCTGGGCGCGCTGCGCGAGCACTGCCGCGTCAGCGCCGCCGCCCGCTCGGCGGGAAAGATCACGCCCCAATTTGGGTTGACCGCCGTCGTTGCGGCGACAGGCACGGTCGGCCACAGCAGGGCCGCCGCCAGAACGATCCGAATGGGGCGCATGCGCTCTTCGTCCTTTGTTCGACGGCAAAGCTTTAGCGCAAAGCGGCGGGCAGCGGCGGAGGAATTGGGCATCGCTAGAAAATCATGAGGCGGCCGGCACTTACGCGCCGCAGCCTGAGGCGTCAGCCGAAGGCCAAACAAAAAAGCTACGGCGTCCATGTCGCTGAAAAATCATGAGGCGGCCGGCACTTACGCGCCGCAGCCTGAGGCGTCAGCCGAAGGCCAAACAAAAAAGCTACGGCGTCCATGTCGCTGAAAAATCATGAGGCGGCCGGCACTTACGCGCCGCAGCCT
>Ga0265320_10000042_pt1 | contig 124844 bp, 128 predicted proteins | sample 4827metaG_FD_202087 | JGI IMG/M metagenome (GOLD analysis project Ga0265320, IMG submission 202087) | Rhizosphere microbial communities from Carex aquatilis grown in University of Washington, Seatle, WA, United States - 4-8-27 metaG | ecosystem: Host-associated > Plants > Roots > Rhizosphere...
ATACCGCCGGATCAACCCGACCAGCTTGCCCTGAATGCGCACCCGGTCGGCGCCGTAAAGCCGCGTCTCATAGGCCGGGTTCGCCGCTTCCAGCGCGATGGAGTCGCCGCGCCGGCGCAGCCGCTTCAGGGTCGCTTCCTGATTGTCGACCAGCGCCACGACGATCTCGCCCGTATTGGCCGCGTCCGCCTCCTGGATGATGACGGTGTCGCCGTCCAGGATGCCGGCATTGATCATCGAATCGCCGGTGACTTCGAGCGCATAATGGTCGCCGCGCCCGATCATGCCGCCGGGCACCGGCACTTCGCCGACCTTGTTCTGCAGCGCCTCGATCGGCGTGCCGGCCGCGATGCGCCCGACCAGCGGAACGTTCACCGCGCTCTCGCCGTCGCCGACCGGCCGGCGCGGGCCGCCTGCCATGCGCGCATCGTTGGTGATGCGGTTCTCGCCGCCGCGGCCATGGCGTGTGCCGGCGCGCATCGACTGGCTGCGCGTCGTCGCAGGCCGCAGCGTGTCCGACACGTTTTCGGGCAGCTTCATGATCTCCAGCGCCCGCGCCCGCTTCTCCATGCGGCGCAGGAACCCGCGCTCTTCCAGGGCGGTGATCAGGCGGTGGATGCCCGACTTCGATTTCAGGTCCAGCGCGTCCTTCATCTCGTCGAAGGAGGGCGGCACGCCCGACTCCCGGATCCGTTCATGAATGAACATCAGCAGTTCGTATTGCTTGCGGGTGAGCATCCATGTCCCTCCAGAGGGGTTCGCCAGGGCTCGGCGAACAAAGCCGAAACATGGAGAATCGTTCTACTTTAGTTCCCACCCAGCGTCAACGCACTACATGTGGAGCAATTCCAGGAAAAGTGTGAAGCGGTTTTCCGTCCGGAATTGCGACCAAACAACAACTCAGAGCGGATCGCCGATTCCGCGAAACGGTGATCCGCTCTGGGAAAAATGACCGGTTCCCGGAACGGGACGCGGGCGCCGCCGTTCATAGGACCGGAGAGGGCGCAGCCAACATGGAGACCCACCCCATGACCATCCGCAAACTCCTGACCACCGGCGCCGTGGCCGCCTTGCTCGGTCTCGGCGCACTCGCCGCGACATCGACCGCGGCGGACGCCCGCACGGCGTGCAACCGCTATGGCGACTGCTGGCACGTGACGGACAGCTACAGCTATCCGGCATCGCTCGGCGTGCGCTTCTACGGTGACGATTGGCGGCTTCACCACCGCCACGGCTATCACTGGCGGCACGACCACGACGGTCGCGGCTATTGGCGCAACGGCATTTGGGTGACGTTCTAAGTCGAGAGCGGGCTTCGGCCCGCTCTTTTTCGCCCGGTTTCGGAACCGGACATAATTTTGCGCAACACAATCGGCGCGCAGTCGTTCTCACTGGGATGGTTACCCAAGGAGTCCGCAATGCCCCGGTTTCTTAATATTCTCCAGCGCGCCGTACTCGCGGCCGGCGTCACCGGCGCGGTGCTCGCCGCAACGGCCGCCCCCGCCGACGCGCGAATCGTGTGCAACCGATATCGCTGCTGGCACGTGCATCACTATCCTTATTACGGCCCCGGCTACTACGGATCGGGCCTGTCCATCGGCTTTGGTTTTGGCGGCGGCCATGGCCATGGTGGTGGCGGACATGGCGGCGGCGGTCATGGCGGTGGCGGCCACGGGCATCACTGACGACGGAAAGGGTGGGCTCGCGCCCGCTCGATCCTAGTCCAGCAGCAGCACCGAAACGGCGGCGCCCGCCGCGACGGCCGGCGCGCGCGGCGCGCGGACGATCAGGGCGTCGGCCTTGGCGAGCACACTCATCATCGATGAGTCCTGCACACCGAAGGCTTGCGCCCAGCGGTCGCCGTCGCGCCAGGAAAGTTCCGCGCGGATATAGTCCTGGCGTCCGTCATTCTCCTTGAGCGGCGTGGCGGTGCGCGCCCGCACGAGCGCGGTGTCGTCGCGCGTGCCCAGCATCGCTGCCAGCGCGGGTTTGAGAAACAACTGCGCGCAGACCAGCGTGGATACCGGATTGCCCGGCAGGCCGAGCAGCGGTGTGGCGCCGAGCTTGCCGAAGATCAGCGGCTTGCCCGGCCGCATTGCGATCTTCCAGAAATCGAGTTCGAAGCCGCGCGGTCCCAGCGCCTTCTGCACCAGATCGTGCTCGCCGACCGAGGCGCCGCCGATGGTGAGGATCAGATCGGCGCCCGCCGCTTTGTCCGCGATGCTCGCCACCGCCTCGGTGGTATCGGGCAGGATGCCCAGATCGATCGGGTCGCCGCCCCAGCCCTCGATCATCGCGCAAAGCGCGAAGCCGGAAGACGCGACGATCCCGCCGGGCTTGCGCGGACTTGCCGGCGGCGACAGCTCGTCGCCCGTCGCCGCGATCGCCACTTTGGGCCGCCGCCGCACGGCGATCTGCGCATTGTCGCCTGCCGCGATCAGCGCCAGATCGCGCGCGGTGAGGCGCTGTCCGGCCGCGGCCAGCACGTCGCCTTGCTTGAAATCGAGACCGGCGTCGCGGATATGGCGATGGGGGATTGCCGCGACCGTGAAGCTGACGGTATCGCCGTCGCGCTGCGCATCCTCCTGGATGACGATGCTGTCGGCGCCTTGCGGCACCACGCCGCCGGTGAAGATGCGCACCGATTCGCCGGCATTCAGCATCTTGCCGTAGGGATGCCCGGCCGGCGCCGCGCCGACCACGCGGAGCGCGGCGCCCGGGGCCGCCGCGTCGGCGGCGCGCACCGCATAGCCGTCCATCGACGACACCGGATCGGGCGGCTGGTTCATCCGCGCCCGCACATCTTCCGCGAGCACGCGCCCCGCGCCCTGGCGCAGCGCGATGCGTTCCGCCGCCGTCGGCGCGAAGGCGGCGACGATTCGCGCCGTGGCCTCGTCGACCGAGATCATTTGAACATGTCGCCGACGCGCACCCGCGCCGCCTTGGCCAGGCGCTCGGCGGCGCCCTGCGAGAGCGCGCGGCTCTTGCCGGTCAGGAACGCATAGATCTCCGACGCCGGCACGCCCGCATCCTTCGCCCACTGCGTGGCACGCAGCCGGTTGGAGGTCATGAAGGCGCGGAACGCCTCGCGCTGACCGTCGCGCGCCGCCGGCGGCTTGGGCGCCGCGACCTCGCCCATCAAGGTCGATGGCATGGCGCGCCCGATCATGCCCGCCGAGCGATACGCCGGCTTCGTAGGCTTGGGCGCCTCGGCGGCGTAATCGCCGCTCTTGCCGCCCGATTTGGCGACCAGCTTCACGCCCTCGATCGCCGCCGCGCGGTCGACCGCCTTGACCATGTCGTAGATGGTGAGCGCCGCAATGCTCGCCGCCGTCAGCGCCTCCATCTCCACCCCGGTCGGGCCGGTGGTCTTGGCGCTGGCCAGGATGCGGATCGCGGACCGCGCCGCGTCCGGCTCGAAATCGACATTCGCCTGGGTGAGCGCGATGGGATGGCAGAGCGGGATGAGCTCGCTCGTCTTCTTCGCCGCCATGATGCCCGCGATCCGCGCCGCCGCCAGCACGTCGCCCTTCTTGGCCGTGCCGCCCGTCACCGCCGCGAACGCCGCGGCGTTGAGGACGATGGTCGCTTCGGCCACCGCCTCGCGCTCCGTCGCGTCCTTGGCCGAGACATCGACCATGCGCGCCGCGCCGGCCTCGTCCAGATGGGTGAGCTTGGTCATGCCGATAGTCTAGCGCCCAGCAGCGCGCGTGTCGCCGCCGCGACGTCGTCCTGGCGCATCAGGCTCTCGCCGATGAGGTACGTGCTGACGCCGGCATCGGCCAGGCGTTCGAGGTCGTCCGGGTTCCCAAGCCCGCTCTCCGCCACCACCAGTCTGTCCTTCGGGATGCGCGGCAGAAGGCGCAGCGTCACGCCCAGATCGGTGACGAAGGTCTTGAGGTCGCGGTTGTTGATGCCGATGAGGTCCGCGCCCAGCGCCAGCGCGCGGTCCAGTTCCGCCTCGTCGTGCACCTCGATAAGGGCGTCCATCCTCCAATGCGCCGCGTCCATCATCAGCGTCTTGGCGGTCAGATCGCTCACCATCGCCAGGATGATCAGGATGCAATCGGCGCCCCAGGCGCGCGCTTCCGCCACCTGATAAGAATCGAGCATGAAATCCTTGCGCAGCACCGGCAGATGCGTCGCCGCGCGCGCCTGGATCAGATAGTCCGGCGCGCCCTGGAACGACGGCGTGTCGGTCAGCACGGAAAGGCACGCGGCGCCGCCCACTTCATACGCCCGCGCCAGGGCAGGGGGATCGAAATCGGCGCGGATCAATCCCTTCGACGGACTCGCCTTCTTGATCTCCGCGATCAGGCCATAGCGGCCCTCGCGTTTCGCCTTTTCCAGCGCCGCGCGAAAGCCGCGCACCGGCGGCGCCGCGCTGGCCGCGGTCTCGATCTCGCGCGTCGGCACGCGCGCCTTCGCCTGCGCGACTTCCCGGCGCTTGTAGGCGGCGATGTCGTCCAGGATCGTCATGGCGCGTTCGACACTTGGATGAGGTGGGCCAGCTTGGCCTTGGCCGCGCCGCCGTCGATGGCCGCCGCCGCTTCGGCCACGCCGGCGCGCAGATCCTCGGCCTTGCCGGCCACGATCAGCGCGGCGGCGGAGTTGATCAGCACGATGTCGCGATAGGCGCCGGTCTCGCCGTCGAACAGCCGCTTCAGCGCCGCCGCGTTCTCGTGCGCCGTGCCGCCCGCCAGCGCGTCGCGCGGCGACCAGCTGATGCCGGCTTCCTCCGGGCCGATGTCGCGCGTCGTCACCGTGCCGTCCTTCAGGATCGCGACATGGCTCGGGCCCGAGGTCGCGATCTCGTCCAGCCCGTCGCCGTGGACCACCCAGGCGCTCTGCGCGCCGAGCTTGCCCAGCACCTCGGCCACCGGCACGCACCAACTCGGATCGTAGACGCCGATCAATTGGCTGCGCACCCGCGCGGGATTGGAGAGCGGCCCCAGCAGATTGAAGATGGTGCGAAAGCCCAGCTCCTTGCGCACCGGCGCCGCGTATTTCATCGCGGGGTGATAGGCCTGCGCGAACAGAAAACACAGGCCCGCCTCGCGCAGGCAGCGCGCGGTGCGCGCCGGCGACAGATCGATCTTCACGCCCAGGGCCTCCAGGCAGTCGGCGGTGCCGCTCTTGGACGACATGTTGCGGTTGCCGTGCTTGGCCACCGGCACGCCGCAGGCCGCGACCACGAAGGCGCAGGCGGTGGAGATGTTGAGCGTGCCGATGCCGTCGCCGCCGGTGCCGCACAGATCGATGGCGTAAGGATTGGCTTCGATGGAGGTCATCGCGGCGCGCATCGCGCGCACCGCGCCGGTGATCTCCTCGACGGTGGGCCGCCGCACCGCCAGCGCCCCGAGAAGGGCCGCGATGCGGATGTCGCTCACCTCGCCGGCCATGATGGCGGCGAAGGCGTCGGAGGACTGCGCCGCGTTCAGCGTCTCGCCGCCCGCCACGCGCTTCAAGTAAGAGGCGAACTCCTCGCCGCTCATGCCGGCACGGCGGCCTTCGCCAGGTCGAGGAAGTTCTGCAGCAGCGCGTGTCCGTTTTCCGAGGCGATGCTTTCGGGATGGAACTGCACGCCGTGCACGGGATGGGTCTTGTGCATCACGCCCTGGATCACGCCGTCGTCGCTGGTCGCCGTCACCTCGAGGCTGGCCGGCATGCTCTGCGGCGCGATGGTGAGCGAGTGATAGCGCGTCGCCTGGAAATCGTTGTTGAGGCCGCGGAACACGCTTTTGCCGGTGTGATGGATGGTGGAAAGCTTGCCGTGCATCGGCCTGGGCGCGCGCACGATGGTGGCGCCATAGACCTGGCCGATCGCCTGGTGGCCCAGGCACACGCCGAGCATCGGAACCCGCCCATTCGCCAGTTTGATGAGATCCAGGCAGATGCCTGCCTCGTTGGGCGTGCAGGGTCCCGGCGACAGCACGATGGCCTCCGGCTTGAGCGCCAGCGCTTCGGCGGCCGTCAACTCGTCGTTGCGCTTGACGACGACCTCCGCCCCCAACTGCCCCAGATAGTGGAACAGGTTGTAGGTGAAGCTGTCGTAGTTATCGATCAGTAAAAGCATATCCGTGTCCGCGTGCGCCTTGGTTCCGTCGGTGCCGGAACCGGACCTGTTCTACGCCGTCCGGGCCGGGCCTTGGAAGAGGCGCTTGCGGGCGGCGGCCCGCTGCCGTCAGATGCGCCAAGAAAGCACCCTGGGACACCCATGGCCGCCGCTTCCTCCGTCATCGACACCCGCCACGACCAGATGTTCCCGGTCCTCGACCCGGCCGAGACGGCGCGCCTGGCGCGCTTCGGCGACCGCCGCCGCTTCGCCGCGGGCGAGCTGCTGGCGAAGACGGGCGAGGTTTCGCCGGGCTTCCTCGTGATCCTGTCGGGCGACGTCGCGGTCAAGCAGCGCGACCATTTGGACAATGAGCAGCTCATCGTTACGCACGGCGCGGGCAATTTCATGGGCGAGCTGGCGCAGCTTTCGGGCAAGCCGTCGCTGGTCGACGCCGTCGCGCTGTCGGACGGCGAGGCGGTCGTCGTGCGGCCGCAGCGGCTGCGCGATCTTCTGGTCGAGGAAGCCGAACTCGGCGAGCGCATCATGCGCGCGCTCATCCTGCGCCGCGTCGGCCTGCTCGAGACCGGCGCCGGCGGGCCGATCATCGTGGGCCGCGAGAGCCATCCCGACGTGCTGCGCCTCTCGGTCTTCCTGCGGCGCAACGGTCACCCCTACACCATCCTGTGCCCAGAAGCCGATGCCGGCGCGAAGGCGATGCTCGAGCGCTTCCATGTCGAGCCGCGCGAGTTGCCGATCGTGCTGTGCCCCGGCGGAGAGTTGCTGCGCAATCCCAGCGAAGGCGAGTTGGCGCGCTGCATCGGTCTGGTCGGCAAGCTCGATCCCGCCAAGCTCTACGACGTCGCCATCGTCGGCTCCGGCCCCGCCGGCCTCGGCGCCGCGGTCTATGCGGCGTCGGAAGGGCTGTCGGTGCTGCTGCTCGACTGCCGCGCCTTCGGCGGACAGGCCGGCGCCAGCGCGCGGATCGAGAACTATCTGGGTTTTCCCACCGGCATCACCGGCATCGCGCTGATGGCGCGGGCTTACAACCAGGCGCAGAAATTCGGCGCCGAGATCGCGATCCCCGACGAGGCGGTCGATCTGAGCCGCGAGGACGGCTGCTATCGCATCGCGCTCGCCAACAAAGAAAGCGCCCGCGCCCGCGCGGTGATCATCGCCAGCGGCGCGCGCTACAAGCGCCTCGCCGTCGACAATCTCGCGCAATACGAAGGCAGCCACGTCCACTACTGGGCCTCGCCCCTGGAAGCGCGGCTGTGCGCCGGCGAGGAGGTGGTGCTGGTCGGCGGCGGCAATTCGGCGGGCCAGGCGGCGGTCTATCTTGCCAGCCAGGCCCGCAAGGTCTTCATGCTGGTGCGCGGGGCCGGCCTGGCGGCGACGATGTCGCGCTATCTGATCGATCGCATCGCGGCGCAGCCCAACATCGAACTGCTGCCCCACACCGAGATCACCGCGTTGAGCGGCGAGGGCGGCGTCCTCGGCACCGTGCAATGGACCGACCGCCGCACGGGCGCCGTCGCCGACAAGCCGATCCGCCACGTCTTCCTCTTCATCGGCGCCGATCCCAACACCGACTGGCTCGGCAATTGCGACATCGAGCTGGACAACAAGGGCTTCATTCGCACCCGCGACGGCCGCGCGCTGGAGACCAGCCGCCCCGGCGTCTTCGCGATCGGCGACGTCCGCGCCGGCTCGATCAAGCGCGTCGCCGCCGCGGTGGGCGAGGGCGCGCAGGTGGTCTCCGCCATCCACGCCTATCTCGCCGATGGCGGACCGATCGCGACGGAGAAAGTCTGATGGCCCAGAACTGTTTCCACACCGGCGGCATCAAGACCGTCACGCCCAGCGCCAAGGGCTGCGAGGAATGCCTCAAGTCCGGTTCGCCCTGGGTGCATCTGCGGCTGTGCCGCACCTGCGGCCATGTCGGCTGCTGCGATTCATCGCCCAACCGCCACGCCACCAAGCATTTCCATCACACCAAGCACCCGATCGTCGAAGGCTACGATCCGCCGGAAGGCTGGGGCTGGTGCTATGTCGACGAGGTGATGTTCGATCTCTCCGACCGCGCCACGCCGCAACTGGGCCCGATTCCGAAGTTCGTGTGAAAACACCCCTGTCATCCCCGGCGAGGCGCGCGACAGCGCGCCGAGGGAAGGGGACCCAGGTGGAAAATACCGCGCCGGTTACAAACACCTGGGTCCCCTTCCCCTCGCATCACTTCGTGATGCTCGGCCGGGGATGACATGTGAGTTTTAGCTGCGCCCGCCGGACGATCGGCGAAAGCTAAGTTCGCGGCGGTGATGTCGACACTCTTTTTCTTGCCCTTCGCCGAATTCGCCTCGGATTGCCTGCTTTAGCGTTATGTTCCCGGCGCATCTCCCGGTTTTGATTCATGCCCGCACTGCCGCCCGCCCGCTCCGCGCTCGACCTGATCGGCAACACGCCGATGGTCGAACTCACGCATCTCGACACCGGCCCGTGTCGGCTGTTCGCCAAGCTCGAAAGCCAGAATCCCGGCGGCTCGATCAAGGACCGCATCGGCCTCTCGATGATCGAGGCGGCGGAGAAGAGCGGCAAGCTGAAGCCGGGCGGCACCATCGTCGAAGCCACCGCCGGCAACACGGGCCTCGGCCTCGCCCAGGTCGCCGTGCTCAAGGGCTACAAGCTCATCCTCGTCGTGCCCGACAAGATGGCGCGGGAGAAGATTCAGCATCTGCGCGCGCTCGGCGCCGACGTGCGCCTGACCCGCTCGGACGTCGGCAAAGGCCATCCCGATTACTATCAGGACATGGCGCAGCGCATCGCCACGGAAAACCAGGCGCACTTCATCAATCAATTCTCCAATCCCGCCAATCCCCTCGCGCACGAGACCACGACCGGCCCGGAGATCTGGGAGCAGATGGACCATGACGTCGATGCCGTCGTCTGCGGCGTCGGGTCCGGCGGCACGCTGACCGGCCTCGGCCGCTTCTTCGCGCGCGTCTCGCCCAAGACGCAGATGGTGCTCGCCGATCCGGTCGGCTCGATCCTGACGCCGCTGATCCAGACCGGAAAGACGACCGAGGCCGGGTCCTGGATCGTCGAGGGCATCGGCGAGGATTTCGTGCCCGACAATGCCGACATCTCTCTCGTGAAAGTCGCGTACGCGATCTCCGACAAGGACAGCATCGAGGCCGCCCGCGAACTCCTCGCCAAGGAAGGCATCCTGGCCGGCTCGTCCTCCGGCACCATGCTCGCCGCCGCTCTGCGCTATTGCCGCGAGCAGACCGCGCCCAAGCGCGTCGTCACCCTGGTCGCCGACAGCGGCAACAAATATCTTTCCAAGGTCTACAACGATTTCTGGGTGGTGGAGCAGGGGCTCTCGCAACGCCCGCTCAAGGGCGATCTCAGCGACATCGTCTCGCGCCGCTTCGACACCGGCGCCACCGTGACCGTCGGGCCGGAAGACACGCTGCTGACCGCCTATAACCGCATGCGCTCCGCCGACGTCTCCCAGCTCCCGGTTCTCGTCGAGCGCACCCTGGTGGGCATCGTCGACGAGAGCGACATCCTGGCCGCCGTCGAAGGCAGCGAGGCGCGCCGGCTGGCGCGCTTCGCGGCGCTGGTGAAAACCGCCATGACCCCCACGCCCAAGACCCTGCAGGTGAAGGAACCCATGACGGCGCTGCTACCCGTCTTTGCGCACAACGAGGTGGCCCTGGTCTGCAACGGTGATACCTTCGTGGGTCTCATCACCCGCATCGATCTCATCAACCACATCCGGCTGCACAAATGACGAAGCCCAAGAACGGACGCAATCGCCTGGCCTTCGCCACGCGCACCATCCACGCCGGCCAGTATCCCGATCCCAGCACCGGCGCGGTCATGGTGCCGATCTACGCCACCTCGACCTACGCGCAGGAAAGTCCCGGCGTCCACAAGGGTTACGAATATTCGCGCAGCCAGAACCCCACCCGCATGGCGTTCGAGCGCTGCATCGCCGACCTCGAAGGCGGCAGCGACGGTTTCGCCTTCGCCTCCGGCTTGGCGGCCATCGGTACGATCCTGGAACTGCTGGACAGCGGCGACCACGTGATCGCCACCGACGATCTCTATGGCGGCTCGTTCCGGCTGTTCGACAAGGTGCGCAAGCGCTCCGCCGGGCTTCAGTTCAGCCTGGCGGACCTGAGCAATCTCGCCGCCATCGAAGCGGCGATCCGGCCGAACACCAAGATGATCTGGATCGAGACGCCGACCAATCCGCTCCTGAAACTCGCCGATCTCGCCGCCATCGCCGCGCTGGCGAAGAAGCACAAGCTGCTGACCGTCGCCGACAACACCTTCGCCAGTCCGTGGGTGCAGCGCCCGCTGGAACACGGCATCGACATCGTGATGCATTCGACGACGAAGTATCTTAACGGCCATTCCGATATCGTCGGCGGCTGCGCCGTGGTGAACGACCAGGGCCTTACCGAGCGCATGCGGTTCCTGCACAACGCCGTCGGCGCGATCGCCGGCCCGTTCGACAGCTTTCTCGCGCTGCGCGGCCTCAAGACGCTCGCCCTGCGCATGGAGCGTCACTGCACGAACGCGCAGAAGATCGCGGCCTGGCTGGAGACGCATCCCAAAGTCGAGCGCGTGATCTATCCCGGCCTCGAATCCCATCCGCAGCACGCCCTCGCCAAAAAACAGATGCACGGCTTCGGCGGCATCGTGACGTTCTTCGTCAAGGGCGGGTTGGCGCCGACCAAGCGCGTCCTCGAACGCACCCAGCTTTTCACGCTGGCCGAAAGCCTCGGCGGCGTCGAAAGCCTGATCGAGCACCCCGCCATCATGACCCACGCCTCGATCCCCGAAGTCCAGCGCGAAGCGGTCGGCATCTCGGATTCGCTGGTGCGCCTCTCGGTCGGCATCGAAGACGCGGACGATCTGATCGCCGATCTGGAACAGGCGTTTCTTTTTTCCCCCCCCCGGGGGGGGGGGGGGGGGGGCCCGGCGCGGGGGGGGGGGGGGCGGCCGCTTGGATTGCTCTCTGCGGCGCTGGCCCCCTCCGTCTCGCTTCGCTCGACACCTCCCCCGTAAAAACGGGGGAGGAAAAGCATCGTAGCGTCACCGTTGACCTCATCCGGTGCTCCCGTAACGTGCCGCAGCAAACCGGAGCACACCCATGCCAGCCAACGGCCGCAAATCCATCTTCATCACGGGTGCCGCCTCCGGCATGGGGCGCGAGACCGCCAAACTGTTCGCCGCCAAGGGCTGGTATGTCGGCGGCTATGACGTCAACGCGGACGGTCTCAAGACTCTGGAACAGGAGATCGGGTTCGACAATTGCAAGACCGGCTTGTTGGACGTCACCTTGCGCGAGAAGTTCGCCGCCGCGCTCGCAGACTTCACCGCGCAGACCGATGGCAAGCTCGACATCCTCTACAACAACGCCGGCATCGGCCGCGGCGGCTTCTTCGCCGATCAGTCCTTCGAGGATGTGATGGCGGTGGTGAACACCAATTTCGTCTCGGTGCTGATCGGCATCCACGAAGGCATCAAATATCTGAAAGCGACGCCGGGCTCGCTCTGCTTCACCACGTCCTCGTCCTCGGCGACCTACGGCATGCCGGGCATCGCGGTCTATTCGGCCACCAAGCACGCCGTGAAGGGCCTGACCGAAGCGCTGGCCGTCGAGTTCAAGGCGCTGGGCGTGCGCGCCGCCGACGTGCTGCCGGGCCTCATCGACACGCCGATCCTGCCGCCCGGCGTCGCGGCCAATGCGCCGAAGGAAGGCATGTTCCGCGCCATCCCGCCGATCGAGGTCGCCAAGGTCGTGTGGGAGGCCTACCACTCCGACAAGCTGCACTGGTACGTGCCGCCGGAGATCTTCGCGCTCGACAAGGCCGCGACGCTGCATCCCGAAGCCGTGCGCGACGGCATGGCGTCGGGCTCGCTGGTGCAGTTTTTGAATACGCTGTCGAAGGACGAGGGGTAGGGCGCCCCACTCTCCAATGTCATGGCCCGCCGGAGTGCGGGCCACCCAGTTGGGCGTCGAACTCCATTTTCCAAAGCAGTTCTGCGTCACCTGGGTGGCCCGCATTCGCGGGCCATGACAAGAGGGTGCACCCGCCCTTGCACCCGCGCGCCCCTTTCTGTCCTATGCCGCTCCAACCGGGGGGCCATCGTGAGCCGCACGTTCGCGCTTCTTCTCGTCGCCGCCATGGTGCTCGGCATCGCGGTGGGGCTTCTCAGCCATGCGCTGCTCGCCGCGGACCAGGTCAAGGCGCTGACCGCCGGGCTCGGCCTCGTCACCACGGTCTTCCTGCGTCTGATCCGGATGATCATCGCGCCGCTGGTGCTGACGACGCTGATCGTCGGCATCGCCCATATGGAGGACGCCGCCTCGGTCGGCCGCGTCGGCGCGCGCGCCATCGCCTGGTTCGTGCTGGCCTCGCTCGTCTCGCTCGCGCTCGGCCTCGTCATGGTGCATCTGTTCCAGCCGGGCGTCGGCGTGGTGCTGGCCGGCGGCGTCACGGGCGAGGCGCCGACGGCGGCGGCGATGACCGTCAGCGACTTCGTCGCCCATCTGGTGCCGCGCTCCATCGTCGAGGCGATGGCGAACAACGAGATCCTCCAGATCGTGGTCTTCGCCTGCTTCGTCGGCGCCGCCATCGCCGCCACGCAGGACCGCGCGCCCGCCATCCTCGCCCTGGCCGAGCAGATCGCGACCGTCATGCTCAAGATCACCGGCTATGTGATGACGCTGGCGCCGCTCGTCGTGTTCGCCGCGCTGGCGTCCACCATCGCGACGCAAGGCGCCGGCATCCTCTTGACCTATGCCCGCTTCGTCGGCGGTTTCTACGTCGCGCTCGCGATCCTCTGGGCGATTCTGCTGGGCGCCGCGGGTCTCATCCGCCGGGGCCATGTGAAGGCCCTGCTCGGGGCGGTGCGCGATCCGGTGCTGCTCGCCTTCTCGACCGCCAGCTCCGAGGCCGCCTATCCGCGCCTTCTCGAAGAGCTTCAGCGCATCGGCCTGCCGCGCCGCATCGTCAGCTTCGTGCTGCCGCTCGGCTATTCCTTCAACCTCGACGGCTCGACGATGTACTGCGTCTTCGCGACGATCTTCATCGCCCAGGCCTATCGCATCGATTTGAGCCTTAGTCAGCAGATCTCGCTGTTGCTTATCATGATGGTGACGTCGAAGGGCATGGCCGGCGTGCCGCGCGCCTCGCTGGTCGTGATCGCCGCGGCGCTGCCTTACTTCCATCTGCCGGAGGCGGGGCTGCTCCTGGTGCTCGCCGTCGATCATCTGCTCGACATGGGCCGCAGCGCCACCAACATCGTGGGCAACGCGGTCGCCTGCGTCGCGGTCGATGCGTGGGGACGGAGGGATGCGCCAAGTCCCCATCCTTCGACAAGCTCAGGATGAGGACACGCCTCAACTCCTCATCCTGAGCTTGTCGAAGGATGAGCTTGTCGAAGGATGGGCTTGTCGAAGGATGAGCAGCACCAGTCTCAATAAATCTCCGGCCCATCCACGCAGGACATCCGCGACAGCGCCGCCAGCGTCGGCCAGTTCTCGTAGGGATTGGTCGCGCCGCCGCACACGAAGCCGCCGCGCACCATGTGCCCGCTCGGGCAAAGCTGCAGATGCACATGCGGCCCGGTCGAGCGGCCGGTGCTGCCGGCATAGCCGATCACCTCGTCGCGCTTGACCGCTTCGCCCGGCCGCACCACGAGCCGGTTCATATGCCCGTTCACCACCGTCGGCGCCCCGTCGCCCGCGCCGCGCAGCGCCACGAAATTTCCCAGCCCCGGATCGAATTGCGCGAACATCACGCGCCCGTCGGTCATCGCGTGGACGGCGGTGCCTTCCCGGACCGCCACGTCGATGCCCTGATGCTTCTCGTTGCGGCCGGGCTCCAAGGGATCGTTGCGCCAGCCGAACAGGCTGGAGACATGGCACTTCACGCCCGGCGCGAAGAGCGGGCCATAGCGGCGGTCCTCGCCCGACAAGGTCTCGCCGCCGATCGCGAACGCCACCCCGTCGGCCTTGTCCGCGCCGGTGTAGTGGCGCCAGCCGGCCTGCGCGGCGATTCCCGCGACGGCGAGGCTGAGCGTCAGGCCGGCGAGCGCGATGCGCTTTCGATGCATCGGCGCGCGCTTGATCGCGCCGGTCTTGAATTGTTTGAGCAGTAGGAGCAGCCCCGCCGCACCGAGCACGCCGGGCTCGAAATAGCTGACCAGCGCCGCGTTGACCGACTGCACCTGCGCCGTCGTCTCGCCGCCGGCCAGCCGCAGCGCCGGCTTCAGCATCCAGGGCACGAAGCGCGCATAGCCGAGCATGGTGAGCGTCCACAGCCCCGCCGCCGCCAGCGCGATCGCCAGCGCGGTGCCGATGAATCGCGTCGTCACATGCGCCTTGGCGTCGAGGACGACATGCGCCGCCTTGAGCAGCGCCGCGATCAACAGGCCGCCGGCCAGATAGGGCAAGCCGTCGTTCAGCACCGCGTAGATCGTCGGCGCGATGCCGAGCGCGAGCGCCAGCGCCATGCCGGGCTGCGTCATCGTCATGGCCGCCGCGAGCAGCGCCACGCTCGCCAGCGCGTTCGCCGCCGCCGCCCAGCTCGATTCGTGTGCGAACCAGCGCCACATCAGGCCATGCGAGGCGTTGAGCCACTTGCGCCGGTCGCGCGGGCGGATGCCCACCGCCGACAGCGTGTCGTCCAGCGTGAGCGACGGCAGCAGCGGCGCCGGGCGGCGGATCACCACGGTCTTGGCGCGCGAGCGGCGCTGTGGCGGCGCGGCGCTGCGACCCCGATCGCGCAAATCACTCATACGCAAATCATTCCCAACGCTTCGCGGCCGCAGTTTTGGGCTCGGCGATTTTCGGATGAACCATCCTGCACGAAAGGTCCGCGGCAGCAAGGCGGCCCGCGGGAACTTTCGCGCGAGAGACGTTAACGCTAACGCGACACGTCGGCGCGGCATGGAACTTCACGCACATGGTGCGCGCTCAATGCGCGTCGAGCGGCGGCGCGTCGTTGCTCAGCGGCGGAACCTTGGCGAAGGGCACGATGACCAGCGCCGCCACGAACAGCCCGGCCAGCAAATAGAACGCGTCCTGGAACGCCAGCGACAGCGCCTGCAGCGAAACATACTGCGTCATCTCGCCGGCCAGGATCTGTTGGGCATGCGCCGCGTCGGCGCCGTGACTGGTCAGCCGGTTCAGCATCGGGCCCGTCAGGCTCAGATTGCCCCGCCCGAGCGCTTCGCCGAACGCCTCGCCATGGATCCGGCCATAGTCCTGCAACAAGGTGGTCAGGATGGCGATGCCGATGGCGCCGCCGATATTGCGCATCAGGTTGAACAGGCCCGAGGCATAGCGCAGCTCCTCCTGCGGCACGCCGTTCAGCGCCATGCCGACCGAGGGCACGATGCACAAAAGGATCGCGAAGCCGCGGATCGCCTGCGGCCAGAACAGCTCCCAGAAGCCCCATTCCGGCGTAACGCCTGCCAGCATCCAGCAGCCCAGCGCGAACAGGATGAAGCCGGTCGCGATCACGATGCGCTGGTCGAGCACGGTGGTCAGCCGCGCCGCCAGCGGCGCGCCCAGCGACATGAACACACCGGTGATGAACACCGTGGTGCCGATGTCGAGGCTGGAAAATCCGCGCACGCGCCCCAGGAAAATCGGCGTCAGATAGGTCGCGCCGTAAAGCCCCATGCCGATCACCACGCTCAGGATGCAGGCGATAGTGAAGGTCGGCCGGCGGAACGGCGTCAGCTTCAGCACGGGCATGAGCGAGTAATAGCTGCGCTCGAAGAACACCAGCGCGCCGACGAAGGAGATCCACGCCACCGTCATGACGGTCTGGTCCTCGAACCATTGATGGCGCGGGCCTTCCTCCAGGACATATTGCAGGCAGCCCAGGAACACCGCGAGCGAGATGACGTGCAGCCAGTCGATGCGCCGCAGCATCTTCAGGTTCGGCTCGTCCACCTTGCCCAAGAGCGGCAGCGCGATGGCGATGAACGCGCCGGGGATGACGTTGACGAAGAACAGCCAGTGCCAGCTCGCCACATCGGTGATCCAGCCGCCGACCGTCGGGCCCAGCGTCGGCGCCAGCGTCGATACCACGCCCAGGATCGCGGGGATCATCGCGCGCTCCTTGCCGCTGAACATCGTGAACCCGATGGAAAACACGGTGGGCACCATCGCGCCGCCGACGAAGCCCTGGATGGCGCGGAACAGCGTCATCGACTGGATATTCCATGCCAGCCCGCACATCAGGCTCGCCAGCGTGAATCCGATGGCCGAGGCGGTGAACAGCCAGCGCGTCGATAGCGCCTGGCTCAGATAGGCCGCGAGCGGGATCATCACGATTTCCGCCATCAGATAGGCGGTCTGAACCCAGGCGATCTCGTCGGGCCCGGCCGACAGCCCGGCCTGGATGGAATTGAGCGACGCCGCCACGATCTGGATGTCGAGCAGCGCCATGAACTGGCCGAACGCCATGATGCCGAAGATCATGAGCTTGCGCCGATGGCTGTAGCTGTCGGTCAGATGGGGAACGGGCAGGGCGGCAGCGCTCATGGGGCCTTGACGGATGATATTATGGATATCATATAAACCGTGACGAGGGAGAAGCAAGATGCGTTACGCCGCCACGCATAAGGACGAGACCCGCAAGGCGCTGCTGATCGCCGCCGGCCGGCAGTTGCGCGCGCTCGGCCCCGATCGCGTCGCCGTCGCCGCGGTGATGAAGTCGGCCGGGCTCACCCATGGCGGCTTCTACGCCCATTTCAAGTCGAAGGATTCGCTGCTGGCCGAGGCGCTGGTCGCGATCTTCGGCGCGTCCAAGCGCCGCATGATGCGCATGCTCGAAGGCCTGCCGCCCAAGCACGCGCTCGCCACCTATATCGATTTCTACGTCGCGCCGCGCCACCGCGACGACCCGGCGCATGGCTGTCCGATCACCGCGCTCAGTTCCGACATGCCGCGCCAGTCGAAAAAATTCCGCGCCACCTTCGAAACCGGCGTGACGTCGCTCTCCGCGCATCTGGCGAAGCTGATGGCCGAGGCGGGCATCGCCCATGCCGACAAGCTGGCGCCGTCGATCCTCGCCGCGATGGCGGGCGCCGTCGCGCTCGCCCGCACGATTTCCGACGCCACGCTGTCCGACGAATTGCTGGCCTCCACCCGCGCCGGGATCAAGGCGCGGCTGGGCCTCACCGAAACCGCCCTCGCCGAAGAGCCCGTCCCATGAACGCCATCCTCGCCGAAGAGCCCGAAGGTCTGATCCAGATGCGCGCGGTGATGAACGGCACCTCGGATTATCGCGGCATCGCGCATCTGCTGCAGTTCAAGCCCATCCGGGTGGACGAAGGCCATGTCGTGTTCGAGGGCCATCCCTCCAAGGACGTCTACAATCCCATCGGCACGGTGCACGGGGGCTACGCCGCCACGCTGCTCGATTCCGCGATGGGCTGCGCCGTCCATACCCGCCTCAAGAAGGGCCAGGGCTATACGACGCTCGAGCTCAAGGTCGCCTATCACCGCGCGCTGACCGACGCGTCCGGCCCCGTGCACGCCGAGGGCAAGGTGATCTCGTTCGGCCGCCGCGCCGCCTTCGCCGAAGGCCGCCTGCACGACAAGGACGGGCGGCTCTGCGCCACCGCCACAACCACCTGCCTGGTATTCGACAGATGACCACCGCCACGCTCGAACCGCCCGCCGTCGCGCCGTCGCGCCTATCCCGCCTGAGCGCGATGCCGCGCCGCCCGCTGATCGTCGCCGCCCTCGCCGCCCTGCTGGCGATCGCCGGCGCGGTGTGGATCGCGCTGCCGGCCTCCAGCGTCTCGACCGACGATGCTTATCTGAAAGCGGATTCGACCGTCGTGGCGCCGAAGGTGCACGGCCTCGTCGCCGCGGTGCTGGTGCACGACAATCAGGCGGTGAAGGCCGGCCAGCCTTTGGTGCGTCTCGACGACGACGACTACCGCCAGGCGCTCGATGCCGCGCAGGCGGACGTGCAGACCGCGCAGGCCGCGCTCGACCAGTTCGGCGCCCAGCGCAATCTCGCGGCCGCCAATGCCGCGTCCGCCGAGGCCTCGATCCGCGCCGCCGAAGCGGAGAACGTTCGCGCCGCCGCCGACCGCAAGCGCTTCGAAACCCTCGTCGCGGAGGGCGACATCTCGCATCAGCAGGCCGAGCAGGCGCGCGCCACCGCCTTGAGCGCCGCCGCCGACGCGGACAAGAGCCGGGCCGGGCTCTCGGCGGCGCAGGCGCAGCTCGCCGTCGTCGATCAGACGCGCGGCCAGCTTCTCGCCGCGCTCGCCCGCGCCAATGCCGCGCTCACGCTGGCGCGGCAGAATCTGGCCCACACGATCGTCCGCGCTCCCGTCGACGGCGTGATCGGCGACCGCCAGGTGCAGATCGGCGAATACGTCCAGCCCGGCACGCAGCTTCTCACCCTGGTGCCGATGAACACGCTCTATGTCGTGGCGAACTTCAAGGAGACGCAGACCACCCGCATGCTGGCGGGCCAGCACGCGCGCATCGAGATCGATGCGCTCGGCGGCGAGACGCTGACCGGCACGGTCGACAGCTTCGCGCCGGGCTCGGGCTCGGAGTTCTCGCTGCTGCCCTTCGAGCCGGCGACCGGCAATTTCACGCGTATCGTGCAGCGCGTGCCGGTGCGCATTCACTTCGACCCCGGCCAGCCCGACCTCGCCCGCCTCCGCCCGGGCCTCTCGGCGGACGTGACGGTGGCGCTGGCGCGGTAAGCGATCCTCCCCCGCGCAGCGGGGGAGGGGGACCGCGAAGCGGTGGAGGGGGACCGCGAAGCGGCCGCCTTCGCTAAAGCTTCGGCAGCCTCGCGATACATCTTGCCCGCCGAAGCCTTGGCGTAGGCGGGGGGAGGGGGCGGACGCCGGAGGCGGCCCCCTCCGTCATGGCGCTTCGCGCCATGCCACCTCCCCCGCTGCGCGGGGGAGGATCCAAGCGCGTTGACACCCTGCGTCCCCGTCCTACACAGGGCCATGTATCGGCTCAAACCGATTCGCCGCGCCAGGCGGCAGAGGCCGCCGGCCGCGCTCGTCGCCGCGGCGCAGGCCGCATTCTATGTGCTGGCGACGCTCGCCGTCGCGCTGGGCGGCGAACAGGCGCTGGCCGGCGCGCCCGCGCTGCTCGCTCTCATCGTTCCCACCGGCGTCGCCACCGCCCAGGCCAGCGACGCGCCGCCCACGCCCTTCGCGCGCCTGGCGCTCGACGGCACGCTGACGCCCAGCGCCTTCGCGCCGCAGATCCTCTATCCCGTGACGGCGCAGCCCTTGCCCGACTGGCTCATCGCCCGAGTCGAATCGCCGCCGGCCGAGCGCCCCGCCGGCCCGCCGCGCATCGCCGTCGTGATCGACGATCTCGGCGCCGATCTCGCGCGTACCGACCGCGCCATCCGCCTGCCCAAGGCGGTGGCGCTCTCCTTCCTGCCTTACGCCGACGCGACGCCCTGGCTGTCGGCCGAAGCGGCACGCGAGGGCCACGAAGTCCTGCTCCACATGCCGATGCAGGCGGAGAGCGCGCACGATCCGGGGCCGCAGGCGCTCACCCTCGGCCTGCCGGCGGGCGAGATCCGCCGCCGCGTCGCCGCCGCGCTGGCGCGGGTGCCCGGCGCCATCGGCATCAACAACCACATGGGTAGCCGCTTCACGGAAGACCGCGACGCGCTGATCCCGGTCGCCGAGGAACTGGCGTCGCGCCATCTGCTGTTCTTCGATTCGCGCACCACCGCGACGACCCAGGTCGTCTCCGTCGCGCGCGCCTTCGGCGTGGCGAGCGCCGGTCGCGACGTCTTCCTCGACGACGAGCAGAGCGCCGGCGCCGTCGCCACCGAACTCGCCGAACTCGAAGCGCGCGCCCGCGCTCAAGGCATCGCCATCGCCATCGGCCATCCGCACGACGTGACGCTGGCGGCGCTCGCCCAATGGACGGCAAGCGCCGGCGCGCGCGGCTTCGTCCTCGTGCCGCTCTCCGAGGCCATCCGCCTCAAGACCGAACGCGACGCAAGGCGGGCGTTGGCGGAGAGGTAGTCGGCCTCGCCGCGCCGACCTCACTTGTCATGGCCCGCGAATGCGGGCCACCCAGGTGACGGCGAACGCGCTTTCGAACGTTGCGCTCCAGGCCCAACTGGGTGGCCCGCACGCCGGCGGGCCATGACAAAATAAAATTGGGCGCAACAAAGATGTTTTCGCCGCGATGCAGCGAACGCACTTATCGACACGCCGACGCGAAAATCCCGGCGCTTCGCGCGGCGCCTCGCCGTCGCCCGCGTCGATAACTCCGTATGAAGATTATTTTCACCGCCCTCTTGAACCGAGTCGGTCCAGGCACCAAATCACCCATATCCCGACAATTGCGAGCAGGCTGTGGCGATGAAAATTTCGCAGTCTGAGATGCGTCGCGAAGAAGAGGGCGCCCGCTCTCATGCTTCGACAGGCTCAGCATGAGGATGCTGAATCAAACTCCTCATCCTGAGCCTGTCGAAGGGTGAGCGGCGCGGACCGAACCCATGACACCGTTCGCGCCCGCCTTGCGTCCGCTAAGGCCCGCGATTTCCCGAATTGGCGAAGCGCACCGCTTCCTCGGCCGCGCGCATCAGGGCGGCGGCCTTGTTGACCGTCTCCTGGTATTCGGCTTCCGGCTCGCTGTCGGCGACGACGCCGCCGCCGGCCTGGACGTACATCATGCCGTCCTTCACCACCGCGGTGCGCAGCACGATGCAGGTGTCCATCGAGCCGTCGGCCGCGAAATAGCCGACCGCGCCCGCATAGACCGCGCCGCGCTTCTCGCGCTCGAACTCGTCGATGATCTCCATCGCGCGGATTTTCGGCGCGCCGGTCAGCGTGCCGGCGGGAAGCCCGGCCGCCAGCGCGTCGATCGCGTCGAGCCCGGCCCGGATCTCGCCTTCGACATTGGACACCAGATGCATCACATGGCTGTAGCGCTCGATGAAGAAGCTGTCGGTGACCTTGACCGCGCCGACCTTCGCGACCCGGCCGACGTCGTTGCGCCCGAGGTCCACCAGCATCAGGTGCTCGGCGCGCTCCTTGGGATCGTGCATCAGCTCGTCGGCCAGCGCCGCGTCCTCCGCCGCCGTGCGCCCGCGCACCCGCGTGCCGGCGATGGGGCGGATGGTGACGACGCCGTCGCGCAGGCGCACCAGGATTTCCGGGCTCGATCCCACGATGGAGAATCCGGGAAACGCCAGATTGTAGAGGAACGGCGAGGGATTGAGCCGGCGCAGCGCGCGGTAGAGCGCGAAGGGCGGCAGCGCGAAGGGCCGGCGGAAGCGCTGGCTCGGCACCACCTGGAACACGTCGCCGGCGCGGATGTACTCCTTGGCGCGTGCGACGATCTCCAGATATTCCTCATGCGTCGTATTGGATTCGATCGGCGACAGCGCCGGCAGGTTCTCCGGCGCGCGCGGGCTGGCGGGGGCGGGGCGCTCCAGATCGTCCACCGCGTCCTGCAGCCGCTCGCCCGCCCGCGCATAGGCGGCGCGCGCATCGAGCCCCGCTTGCGGCCACACCGGCGTCACGATCAGGATCTCGTCGCGCACCGTGTCGAAGATCGCGGTGATGGTGGGGCGCAGCAGGATCGCGTCGGGCAGGCCGAGCGTATCGGGCGGCACGTTTGGCAGCTTCTCGATCAGACGCACGATGTCGTAGCCGAGATAGCCGTAGAGCCCGGCCGCCATCGGCGGCAGGCCCGGCGGCAGCGCCATGCGGCATTGCGCGATCAGGGTGCGCAGCGACGCCAGGGGCGTGTCGGCCAGCGCATCGGGCACGAAGGCATCGGGCGTGGCGCGCGCATGGCGGTTGATCTGCGCCTTGCCGTCCCGGCAGCGCCAGATCAGATCGGGCTTGAGCCCGATGATGGAATAGCGCCCGCGCGTCTCGCCGCCTTGCACGCTTTCGAGCAGGAAGGCGTTGTCGCGTCCCTCGCCGAGTTTCAGGAACGCCGAGACCGGGGTCTCGAGATCGGCGATGTGGCGGGTGTAGACGACTTGCGGCTGCCCGGCATCGTAGGCGCGCGCGAAGGCGGGAAAGTCGGGTTCGATGGCCATCGGCTGCTCACGAACCCGATCCCGAATTGCCGATCGCGCCATCGACGATCTTCTGGTTGATCGTCAGCCCTTCCTTCTTCTCGACCGCCTTGGCGAGCGAGAGCGTGAAGTCGGCCGAGACGTCGCCGGCAAGCTCGCGCACGCCGCGGATGTAGTCGAGCGTGCCGACCTGCAACGCGGGATGGGCGATGCCGGTCACCCGCGCGATGACGAAGCTGTCGGCGCCGGCCGGCACCGACACCGCGGCGCCCGGACCCGCGTCGTAGATCGCGCGCACCACGGCCGGCTGCATCGCGCCCGCATTGGTGCCGCGGTTGAGCGCGCCGCTCTTCAGCACCGGCAGGTTCAGCGCCTGCGCGATGCCGGCGAGCGAATGCTCCGCATTGGCGCGCGCCGTCAGCGCCGCCGCCTTGGCGCGAAGCTGCGCCAGCTTGTGCTCGGCGACATAGCGCGCCAGCGCCTGCGTCCGCACCGCGTCGAGCGGCTTCAGCTTGGGCGGCGTGGTGCCGTCGACCTTGATGGCGAAATTGTCGCCGTTCTGGGTCTGGAACGGATCGCCGTCCTCGCCGACCTCGGCCTTGAAGATGGCGGCCAGCAATTCGGGATTGGCCGGATCGATCGCTTTGCTGCCGTCCGGCGCCAGACCCTGCGCGTCGATCGCCGCGATGCGGCTGTAGTGCATGCCGGCCCGTTGCGCCGCCTCCTCGACGCTCGCGCCGCCGCCGACCGCGTCGGTGAAGGCGTTGGCGATGTCGCTCATCTTGGCGAGGGCGAGCTTTGTCTGGAGGATCTTCTTGACCTCGTCATGGCTTTTGGCGCTGCCCGGCGTGATGGCGGTGACGTGCATCAGCACCCAGCCGAAGGTGCTTTTGACCGGCGCGCTGACGCCGCCCGCCGGCAGCGCGAACAGCGCCGCCGCGCGCGGTGGATCGAGGTCGGCCTGCACGACCTCGCCGAGCTGATAGTCGCTCGCCTTGAGCTTGCGCTCGGCCGCGAGCGCCGCGAAGCTCTTGCCGGCGTCGAGCGCGGTCTTCGCCGCCTTGGCCTCGGCCTCGCTGGGGAACTGGATCTGCTCCAGCACGCGCCTTTCGGGTGTGATGTAGTCGTTCTTGTTGGCGTCGATCTCGTCCTGGATCTGCTTGTCGCTGACCTGGATGGACTTCGCCACGTCGTCGATGCGGATCGAGGCGAGCCCGACCGAGCGGTATTCCGGCGTCGAGAAGGCGTCGGGATGCGTCTTCACATAGGCGGCGAGCTGGGCGTCGCTCGGCGGCGGCACGTCGCCGGCCTGGGCCAGCGTCAGCACGACGTAGTCGGCGGCGCGCGCCTCGTTGACATAGGAGAAGACGGCGCGGGCATAATCCTGCGGCAGGCCGAAGCCGCCCTCTATCGCGCGGATGAGTTGCGAGCGGGCGATGTCCTGGCGCGAGCGGGCGATGAATTCGTCCTCGCTAAAGCCCCGTTGTGCGATCTCCTGGAGGAATTTCTGGTGGTCGAAGCCGCCGAGCGGACCGTTGAAGGCCGCGATCGCCTGGATCTCCTGCTGCACGCGCGCGTCGCTGGTGGTCAACCCGAGCTGGCTCGTCTGGATGTCGAGCGCGGTGCGCAGCGCCATCTGGTCGAGCACCTGTTGGCCCAGCAGCCGCATCTGGTCCGGCGGCAGCACGGCGCGCTCGCGGCGCAGGATGTCGCGGTATTCGCGCGAGAACGATTCGACCGGGATCGCCGTCGAGCCCAGCGTGAACGCGCTGGTGTCCGAGGTGCCGCGGAAGATGTCGGCGATGCCCCACACCACGAAGCTGAGCGCCAGCGCGCCCAGGAAGATCGAGGAGACCCAGGACTTCGTGAACTGACGCATCTGCTGGAGCATGAAACGATCCGATGGCTGGAAGGCGTGGCGGCGAAAAGCGGCGGATGATAGGGAGGGGGTGCGACAAGGGCAAGGCGCGCCAAATGGGGGATTGGACGGGATTTTTCGCGGCCGAGTTGGGCGCGGCGGCGGCGCTCGCCGGCCTCGTCATGGTCGCGATCTCGATCAACCTCGCGCGCATCCTGGGCGATCCGATCCTGCCCGGTCGCGCGGTCGAAACCCTTGTGCTGCCGACCGGCGTGCTGGTGGTCTCGTCCTTCGCGCTCGTCCCGCGGCAGCCGGCGGCGCTGTTCGCCGCCGAGATCGCGCTCGCCGGCCTGGCGATGTGGCTGCTGCCCGTCGCGATCCAGCTGCGCGTGCGCCGTTCGCAGGGCAGGGGCGCGATGCTGCCCAACTTCCTGCCCAGGGTCGCGCTGGCCCAGCTTTCCAGCCTGCCGATCCTCGCCGCCGGCGCGGCGCTCTATCTGGGCAGCGACACCGCGCTCTATTGGCTGGTGCCGGGGATTGTGATGTCGCTGATCGCGACCATGATAAACGCCTGGGTCTTGCTCGTGGAAATCCTGCGCTGAGGACATGATGCGTCAACTGATCGCCGGAAACTGGAAGATGAACGGGCTTGGCGCCGCGTTGATGCAGATCGAGGCGGTGGCGGCCGGCCTGTCCTCGCCGGCTTGCGACGTGCTGATCTGTCCGCCCGCCACGCTGATCGCGCGCGCGGCGGCGCTGGGCGGCGGGGTCGCCATCGGCGGCCAGGATTGCCACGCCGAATCCTCGGGCGCCTTCACCGGCGATATCAGCGCGGAGATGCTGCGCGATGCCGGTGCCGTCGCGGTGATCGTCGGCCATTCCGAGCGCCGCCAGTATCACGGCGAGAGCGACGCGATCGTGGCCGCCAAGGCGAAGGCCGCCTGGCGTGCCGGGCTCACCGCCATCATCTGCATCGGCGAGACGGAGGCCGAACGCGATGCCGGCCGCGCCTATGACGTCTGCAAGACCCAACTCGCCGGCAGCGTGCCGCCCGGTGCGACCACCGACAACACGGCCATCGCCTATGAGCCGGTATGGGCCATCGGCACCGGCAAGACGCCGACTTCGCCCGACATCGCGCAAATGCATGCGCATATCCGCGCCTGTTTGGGCGGGGCGTTTCGCATTCTCTATGGCGGTTCGGTGAAACCGTCCAATGCCCGCGAGATCCTGGCGCTGGAAAACGTCGGCGGCGCCTTGGTCGGCGGCGCCAGCCTCAAAGCATCCGATTTTCTGACAATTGTAGAGGCTTCGCGTCGCACATCTTAACCCAGTCTTACCACCGTTCCTTAACCCGGCCCGTGGCATTTGTAATCCGTTTGAAGCGTTTTGGACGCGCTCCGATGGGCCGGCTGGCATACGATACGACGGAAACGCTGATCTACGATCCGGTTGCGGCGAACCGGACGGCGACGCGCGCCGCGTTGTATACGCTGGGCTTCCGCCGCATCGAGACCGTTGCCTCGCTCGACGCCTTCACCCATGCGATCCGTTGCCATCCGCCCGATCTCGCCCTGTGCGAAGCGACCGGCGACGGCGATCTGTGCCGCATGATTCAGGAACTGCGCCAGGGCAGCGCCGGGTTCAATCCCTTCATCGTCATCATCGTCACCGCCTGGGAGAAATCCGCCGGCCTCGTCAAGCGCGTGGTCGATTCCGGCGCCGACGATCTTTTGCTGCGGCCGTTCTCGACCGCGCTGCTCGGCAGCCGCATCGACACCCATGCCGAGCGCCGCAAGGGTTTCGTGGTGACGAGCGACTATGTCGGACCCGACCGCCGCAAGGACGAGGCGCGCAACTCGCAGCTCGAGCTGTTCGAGCCACCCAATTCGCTCCGGATGAAGGCCAAGGATCGCCTCTCGCCGGAAGAAACGACCTATCGCCTCGACGCCGAGCTGCGCGCGGCGCGCGAATTGCTGAATTCGGAAAAGCTGCGGCGCGACGCGTTCCAGATATCGATCCTGTGGCGGCTGATGCAGGAGCACGCCGCCGGCGCCTACACCAAGGAACTGGAGAAGATCGCCCATCTGGCCAAGGGCATCGCCAAGCGCTGCCGCGACACCGATGTCGACGCCGCCGTCGAATGGTGCGACTCGGTTCAGGCGGCGGTGGAAGGCTTGCTCGCCGGCGTCGATCGCAACGCGGCGATGCATCTGCTCGGTCATGCCTCGCTCAGCCTGAACCACGTCTTCCATCCGGAGAAGTCGACCAACGACATACTGATCGAGATCGACGCCACGGTCGCGATCATCCGCGCCCGCACCGTCTCGGCCGCGGCCGCCGCCGCGCGATAGCCGCAGCAACGAATCGTTGTGCGGCGTTGGCCGCGAGCGGATCATCCCGGCATCGCACTTGAGTCTTCGCGCGGGGTGGCGGCATGGCTTCGGTTCGCTTGATCGTCCTGGCATCGCTGACGACACTTGTCCTCGCGGGCACCGCCGCGGCGGAGCCCATGAGCGCCGGCGCCGTCCTGATCCGCCAGCCGGGCACGGCCGATGCCGCGCCGGTGGCGGGGGCCGCGACGCTGCGCGTTCTGGCGCGCTCCGGCGCGCGGGTCGAACAGGCGGCCCTCGACGCTTCGAGCGGCGATCCGGCGTTCGATGCGGTGGCGCTGCGCAGCGTGTGGCGTTGGCGCTATGTTCCTGCTTTCACAGGAGATTCCGCCAGCGCGGAGTGGCTCCTGGTCCGCTTCGTCTCGCTCGCCGCGCCGCGCCCGCGCACGATGCGGGCCGCGGCGCGCTAGGCTCCGCTTCCCTCCGGCGCCGCTTTCGTTTATGCAGCGCCCCCTGAACGCGGTGCCGCCGGAGAGCTTTCGTGCAAGCCATTCTGATCGCTATCGAACTTCTCGTCGCCGTGGCGTTGATCGTCGCGGTGCTGCTGCAGCGTTCCGAGGGCGGCGCGCTGGGCATGGGTGGCGGCGGCTCGGGCCTGGGCGGACTGTTCTCGCCGCGCGGTGCGGCCGACACGCTGACCCGCGCGACCACATTGCTGGGTGCGGCGTTCTTCGTGACCTGTCTGGGTCTCAATCTGCTGGCGCTGCACGGCCACACCACCAAGTCGATCCTCGACACCGCGCCCGTTCCGGCGCGTTCGGCTCCCGTCAAGCCGCTGCCGTCTACGCCCGCCAAGCCGTCGGTCCCGACGCCGCACTAATCGCCGGTATTGTACGCCGCCGTATCGACGATCGGCCGCGCACCGCGCGCCGTCTCCAGATAGGCACGCACATCGGTATCGGGCGGCTGCGGCACACCCTTGCCGGCGCCGGGCGTCGCAAGCTCGCGCAGGGTGAAATCCATGCGGGCGCCATAGGTGCGGTCGAGCTGGTTGCGCAGGTTCTGTTCCGCCAGATACCAGGCCTGCTTGGTCGGATCGTCGCGGCAGGATAAGAGCTCGGCCGCCGTCTGCGCGCCCCAGCGCCGCTCGGCGCATTGATAGGGATCGAACGACATGGCGAACAGGCGCTGCCGCGCCTCTTCATAGCTCAGCGAGACGGCTGTTCCGTCGCTCTTTGCATAGTCGACGCGGCAGGCCGCGACGTCGTGCTCGTAGGTCTTGATCAGATCGCCGGCGAGATCGCTGCCTTTGTAGTTCAGATGCGGATCGGCGCGCAGGTACATGGTGATGAAGCGTTCGACCGTGTCGCGCAACTCCTTGAACGCGGTCTTCAGCCGCGCGTCGCGCGACGGCGTCGAATAGGTCTCCCAATCGCCTTCGGTGCCGTAGATGTTGGGCGGCAGCCGGTTCGGCTCCGGACGGCCGTCGAGACCGGCGTTCAACGCCATCTCGACGGCCTGCTCGCGATAGTGCAGGTCGGAGCAGTTGGATTGCACCAAATCGTGCACCTCCTCGACCGGATCGAAGCTCAGCTTGCCGTTGCCGAGTTTGGCCCGCACGTAATCGTAGTAGTCGAGCGTCTCGCCGTTCAGCGTGAAACGCCCGTCCGCCCATTGGGCGTCGGCCGGCCGCGCCCCGTTGCCGTAGAACTGCTCGGTCGAGAAATCGGCGATCTCGCTGTTGCGCGCCAACTCGACATGGCCGCCGCCGAAGGTGCCGTCACCCAGCTTCGTGGCGCCCACCAGCCGCTGCGGCCGCCAGTTCTTGAAGCCCGCGCCGGCGCCCGGCACCGCCCGGGTGAAGCGCAGATCGTAGAACACATGGGTGATCGAATAGTCGGGATGCGCGTCCATGAAATAGACGCGGCCTTTTCTGTCGACGCTGTAGACGATCGCCAGATGCCCGTTGGGATCGTAGAGCACGGTGCCCGGACGAATGGATCTGGGATCGATCGCCGGCGAGTAATGGTCGGGCGGCAGCGGCGCATCGACATCGGGGTGGATGCGGTAGGTCGCCGAGGACACCGCGTCCTCGATCTGGGCGATGACCTGGAGCCCCGTGAACACGCCGCTCGGCACCGTGCGCCGCGACGTCACGCGATTGCCATTGGGGCTGTAGCGATTGTCGCGCGCCGCGCCGATCGGCTCGACGGCGTCCTCGTAGGAGAACGGCAACCCCTGCTTCCAGGCGTAGTAGAAGCGCAGCACATAGGGCAGGTCGGAGCAATCGGACTCGAACACCGTGCCCGGCGGGTCGCTGGCGCGGAACGGATTGGCCGGATCGTGCAGGCACTGATCGACCGTATGGCAGTCCGCCGCGCCGAGGGCCGCGATGAAATCGCTGTAACCGCGTTCATCGCCCTCCGACCAATGGTCGTAGCGCACGACATAGAGCGACGATGGCTGCGCGCGCGCCGCGTCGCCCAGGATGGGCAGCAGGAGCAGGAATAGCGCGAACAGGCGCATGAGACGGCGCATCCCCCCGGAAGTGCTCTGAGGCTAGCGCGGGGCGGCGCCGTGCCAAAGGGCAATCAATGCGATGGTGAAGACCCGCAAGTGAGCATCGGCAGCACGAATTTCCCGATCATGTCGACGGTGCCGTTGGACGTGCCCGGCACGTTGAAGTTCGTCCGTGTCACGACGATGACGGCGTGGAGGTCCGGCAGGATCGCGATCTGGCTGCCGCCATTGCCGGCCATGTACCAGGCCGTGGTCTCGCCGCAGGACGTCGCATAGCGGCCTTGAAAGATGAAGTAGCCGTAGTTCTGGTCGGGCCGCGACGCGCGACGCACGGTCAGCATCTGATCGACCCAGGATTTCGGAACGATTTGGCGCCCATGCCAGCGCCCGCCGTCGGCCAGCAGCATGCCCAGCCTGGCGAGATCGCGCGAGCGCAGCTTGAGGCCGCCGCCGGTCATGACCTCTGCGGTGGGTGAGCGCGGCCACTCCCATCGGGCGATGCCCAGCGGCTTCAGCAACCGGCGCGCGATGTACGCGTCGACCGACATGTGCGTCGCGCGCTGCACGACCTGGCCGGCGAGGAAGGCATTGGCGGTGCAATAGCGCCAGGGTCCCTGGCCGGTGGCGTCGCGGGCATAGCCCGGCATGGTCGGAAGATCGACCGCCCAGCGCGTCCAGTTCTGTTGCTCGTGCATGCGATCTTCATTGCCGGGGCTGGCGTCGTCATTGTCGTTGCAGTCCAGCGCTGAGGTCATGCTGAGCATGTCGGCCAGCGTGATCGCCTCCTTGTCGGCGGTATCGTTCGCGAACGGCTTGAGGTCGGACAGGTAGGGGAAGGCCGGCGCCTGCGCGGACGAAAGCATGCCATCGGCGATGGCGGCGCCCACCGCCAGCGCCGTCACCGCCTTCATCGCCGATCGTGTGTCGTTCAGCAGCGCCCGCTTGCCGTCGCCGAAATACCGTTCGTAGATCAGCCGGTCGCCGCGCATCACCAGCACGCTGGTGGTCTTGGGATAGTCGCCCTGCGCGATGGCCGCGGACAGGCGATCCGGTGCCGCCGCGAAGGCGCTCGATCCGAGAGTGGCGAGAAGCCCGAGGGACAAGATCAGACGCGACATGGCGGTGCTCCAGGATTGCCAGCGCATGAAGCCTAGCCGCATTCGGGGGCTTGTTCGCCGCGTTTTGGTGGTGTTTGCTGCGGCTTGGCCGCAGAAGGGACCCGATGGACAGCATCGACCGCAAAATTCTCGCACTTTATCAGGACGACACGCGGCGGATCGCCGGCTCCATCGGATCCAAGGTCGGGCTCTCCGCCGCCGCCGTGCAGCGCCGCCTCAAGCGGCTGCGTTCCGACGGCACGATCGTCGCGGAGGTCGCCGTGCTCGACAACCGCGCCATGGGCGTGCCCATCGCCTGCATCGTCACGGTCAGCCTCGCCAGCGGCGCGGCGCAGATCGATCGCTTCAAGCGCCAGATCAAGGCGCACCCCGAGGTGCAGCAGTGCTACCACGTGACCGGCAGCACCGACTTCGTGCTCGTCGTCACCGCCGCCAGCATGGAGGAATACGGCGTCTTCGCCCGCGACTGGTTCGAGACGCCGCATGTCGCGCGCTACGAGACGCACGTCGTTCTGGACCGGGTCAAAGCTGGTCTCGCATTGCCGATCCGTTCGGGTGGTGCTGACTGAGCGCTATTGCTTCTGCTGCACGTTGAAGGGGTTGTATTCCTTGATGCTGGCAAGAAAATCCTGCACCAGCACGCTCTCGACGCCGTCGCCATTGCCCATCGGCATGTTCACGAAGGCGGCCGCCTCGATCTTGACGCTGGGCACGAACATCGCCGCCGCCTGTTCCATATGGCCCGCATTGTCGAAGTCGTCGCCGCCTTTGCTGTAAAGCTCGCCCAGCGGCGAGGCCTGCGCGTTGTCGATGCCCAGTTCCTGAACCAATGTCCCCAGGGCCTCCGGCGTCGAGACGATGGTGCCGGCGCGCATATAGGTCGCCATGACGTTGAGCAGATCGTCCACGCTCAGATGCCAGCCGGCGCAGCCGCTATAGGCCGACAGATCGCCCGAATCCCAACCAGGGCTCGTCGAGGCCGCGTCGTAGGCGAGCGCGACCGTCGAAGGATGCGCGAGCGTGGCGTCGTTCACGCCGGCAGGTTGAAACACGTTTGACTGGAGATAGTTCGTATAGGCGCCGACCGCGACGCCGTCCCACTCGTAATCGTTGAATGCCGGGTCGCCTGGGAACACCTTGTCCTTGCTGATATTGCCGTTCATCACCGCGAGGATCACGCGCATCAGCGAGAAGTTCACGTTCTGATAATTCGGCGTGTTGCTGTCGTTCGATCCGGCGGCGATCACGGCCTTCATGGTCTGGTAATCCGGGTGGAATTCCTGGTCGGACGTCGTGGTGAACCCGGAATGGTGCTGCAGCAGATGGCGCAGATCGACCTGGCCGGCGCCCAATTGCGTCAGCCCCGGCCCGCGCATCCAATAGGTCGGAAGAATGTTGGCGATCAGCACCTGATAGGGCCAGGGATTGGTTTTCGCGTCATAGCTGTGATCGATCAGCTTCACCATCGCCATCGCGGTGAGGAGCTTGCTGACGCTGCCGATATGCATGCGCACGTTCGAGTCCCAGGGAATGTTGCCGTCCGCCGGTATTCTGGCGTAGCCGGATTTGTCGAGCAGGATCGTCTTCCCGTTGAGGCGAAACTCCACGATGTAGTTCGGCACGCCGTCCTTCTTCATGTCGGCGTCGAATTTCGCTTTGAAGCCGACCGGGTCGAAGACCGGGTGTTGGAAGGCGAAAGGATATTTGAACGGCAGCTTCAAAGGGTGCGGGGCACCAAGATGGGCCGCGTTGGGATGAAGCGCCGGTCTTGCGGTTTGGGCGGACGCGCCAACGAGGAGAAGACTTGCCGCCAGAACACCGATGAACGAGACGCGCATGCGACACCCCCGATGAAGACCGCCTCACTTTACGCCGAAGTGCGGCGCGGTGCTGCAACGTTCCGACCGAATCGTTCGCACAAGCCGAAGCGAGGCTCATGTCGGATGACTGCGCTCCCACGACGTCGGCAATGCGGCCAAGACGTTGTTTTGCGGGGATTATCGCGTGTGTCGATTTGGCGAATCTTTTCGCTTGAGTGCGTGCGCGCCACCTGCTTATGGTGGACTCCCATGGCGCGGTTGATCTTCATCACCGGCGGCGTGGTCTCTTCCTTGGGAAAAGGTCTGGCGTCCGCCGCACTCGGGGCTTTGTTGCAGGCTCGCGGGTACAAAGTCCGTTTGCGGAAGCTGGACCCCTATCTCAACGTCGATCCGGGGACCATGTCGCCGTTCCAGCACGGTGAAGTCTACGTCACCGATGACGGGGCGGAGACCGATCTCGATCTCGGCCATTACGAGCGCTTCACCGGCGTCTCGGCGTCGAAGATGGACAACGTCACCTCGGGCCGCATCTACAGCCAGGTGATCGAGAAGGAGCGCAAGGGCGGCTATCTCGGCCGCACCGTGCAGGTGATCCCGCACGTCACCGATATGATCAAGGAATTCGTCCTCGACGGCATCGACGATCTCGATTTCCTGCTGGTGGAGATCGGCGGCACGGTCGGCGATATCGAGGGCCTGCCGTTCTTCGAGGCGATCCGCCAGCTTCACAACGATCTGCCGGACAAGCAGACCGCCTTCGTCCATCTGACGCTGGTGCCCTATATCGAGGCCGCCGGCGAGCTCAAGACCAAGCCGACGCAGCACTCGGTCAAGGAGCTGCGCGCCATCGGCATCCAGCCGGACATCCTGATGTGCCGCGCCAGCCATCCGATCCCCGACGACGAGCGGCGCAAGATCGGCCAGTTCTGCAACGTTCCCAAAGAGCGGGTGATCCCCGCGCTGGATCTCGACACGATCTACCGCGTGCCCATGGCCTATCACCAGGCCGGACTCGACACGGAGATCTTGAAGGTCTTCGGCATCGACGACGCGCCGCCGCCCGATCTGTCGCGCTGGCAGCAGGTGGTCGATCGCGTCAAGAATCCGGAAGGCGAAGTGCGCATCGCCATCGTGGGCAAGTACATGCAGGTCAAGGACAGTTACAAATCGCTCTCCGAGGCTCTGGTCCATGGCGGCATCGCCAACAATGTGAAGGTCCATCTCGACTGGATCGACAGCGAGATTTTCGAGCGCCCCGACGCGCCGGCCTTCCTGGAGAATGTCGACGGCATCCTGGTGCCCGGCGGCTTCGGTGAGCGCGGCACCGAGGGCAAGGTCCACGCGGTCAAGTTCGCGCGCGAGCGCGAGGTGCCGTTCTTCGGCATCTGCTACGGCCTGCACATGGCGGTGATCGAGGCGGCGCGCGATCTCGCGGGCCTCGACGGCGCCGGCACGACGGAGATCGGCAAGCCCAGGCATCCCGTCATCGGCCTGATGACCGAATGGACGCGCGGCAACGCCAGGGAAGTGCGCAGCGCCGACGGCGACATGGGCGGCACGATGCGGCTCGGCGCCTACACCGCGGTACTGACGCCCGGCAGCCGGGTGTCGGAGGTCTATGGCGGCGCGCTCGAGATCAGCGAGCGCCATCGTCATCGCTACGAGGTCAACACCGAATACACAAAGATGCTCGGCGAAAAGGGCTTCAAGGTCACCGGCTGGTCGCCCGACGGCCGCCTGCCCGAGATCATGGAATTCCCGGATCATCCCTGGTTCATCGGCGTGCAGTTCCACCCCGAGCTGAAATCAAGACCGCTGGAGCCGCACCCGCTGTTCACGAGCTTCGTGGCGGCCGCGGTGGCGAAGAGCCGGCTGGTTTAGAAACGCGAACGCTCCATTGTCATCCCCGGCGAACATTGCGCGCATCAGCGCGTAATGTGAGGGAAGGGGACCCAGGTGGTTCAACATGGTGAACCATCGAAGTGTTTGCACCAGCTTTGCTAGGGCGAGTAAGCATACGCACCTGGGTCCCCTTCCCCTCACGTCGCTTCGCGACGCTCGGCCGGGGATGACAAGTGGTGCGCCGCCTACCGCCCCACAAACCTCGCCCGCCGCTTGTTCAGGAACGCGTCGATGCCCTCCACGAAGTCCGCCGTGCGGCCGCAGGCGGCGATGGCCTGGCGCTCGTGCTCCATCTGCGTCTCCAGACCGTTGGCCGATGAGATCGCGTAGAGCCGCTTGGCATGCGCCAGCGCCTCGGTCGGCATTTGCGCCAGCTTGCGCGTATAGGCGCGCGCCTTGTCGCGGAACTCGGCCTGGGGATAGACCTCCGACACGATATGCAAATCCTTCGCCTCGTGCGCGCTCAGCGCGCGGTTGGTGGCGGTCAGCTCGAAGGCGAGCTTGGGCCCGACCAGGCGGGGCAGGTTGAAGGTCAGGCCGCCATCGGTCACCGCGCCGATCGCGGTATAGGCGACGGTGAAGCGCGCCGTGTCCGCCGCCAGCACGATGTCGCCGGCCAGCGCCACGCTCAAACCGCCGCCGGCGGCGACGCCGTTGACGCCCGTCACCACGGGCTTGCGCATCTGAGTCATGGTCGAGATCGCGCCGTGGAAGCGCACGGTCAGCATCTTGAGGAACGCGCCGGCATTGCCCCGCGCGGTCACGGCGTCCTGCATCTGGCGCACGTCGCCGCCGGCGCAGAAAGCGGGGCCGTTGCCGGTCACCAGCACGGCGCGCACATTCTGGTCCTGGTCGGCGGTGATGAGGGCGTCGAGGAATGCGTCGGTCAGCGCCAGGTTGAGCGCGTTATAGGCCTTGGGCCGGTTGAGCGTGATGATCGCGGTACCGTCCTCGATCTCCAGTTGCACGAGCTTCTCGGGCTTCACGGACGGTTCCCCTTCCTGTCGCTGTCGTTGATCTGCCACAGGCGCATGCGGGCGTCCAACCACCTCGCGGCGATGTGAGATCGACGTATCGGAAGGAATTGCCGGATCAGGCCAGTCGGGACGAGGTCGGCCGGCCGTCGAAATCGGTCCAGCACATCCGCTCGAAGTCGAACAGCTTGCAGGCGCGCACGATGCGCCGGTAGGCGTCCGGCGTCAGTACATATTCCACGACTGCCTCGCCATGCGCCGCTTTCAGCCGTGCCTGGGTCTCGGACAGGGCATAGACCGGAGTTGAGGCATCCACATGATGCGCGGTGTGGGTCATGGCGTCGGAATACAGGGGCAGCAGATCGATCGGCAGCTTCACATGCACCGAACCGCGCAGATTGACGTCATGGTCGCGCCAGCGCGCCTCATCGGCGAACCACGGCACGCTGGGATGGGTATGATTGAGATAGAAGGAAATGCCCGCGAGATAGCCCCAGGCCAGATAGGGCACGGCCCAGCCCAGCACGGCGACCAGCCACAAGGAGCGTGTCGGCGCGAAGGCGTGCCCGGCGCACAGGATGGTCGTCACCAGCGCCGCGCCGCCCGCGACGACGAAGAGCGAGTCCCAGATATGCTGCCGCCATTGCCGGCGCGCCGCCCGGTGCAGCGGCGCCAGCAGCGAGGGAAGCCACATCGCGGCGTGGTGATAGAACAGCGGCCCCCAATAGCCGCGATAGACGCGCTCGACGAAGCGGCGCGCCGGCGAAGCGGCGCGGTATTCGTCGAGCCCCATCGGCGCCCAGACGGGATCGAAGCCTTTCAGGTTGGTGCGCGCATGGTGCCGCTTGTTGTGCGTCAGGCGCCACAGGCTGGTCGAATGCAGGATCGGCAGGAAGGCGATGCGCCCGAGCCAAGCGTTCCACTTGCGGCTCGGCACCAGCGCGCCGTGGCAGCAATCGTGTCCGACGATGAACAGCATCGCCATGAAGATGCCGTTGGCGATCGAAAAGGCGAGGTTGGCCGCGACCGGCAGCGGTGCCAGCGCGCCCGCCAAGCTCGCCAGATAAAGCGTGAGATAGACGGCGAAAAGCGCCAGGCCTTGCGCATAGCGTCGCTGCGCCGCGCGCGCGGACGTGCCGGCGGACAGGGGAAGCGCAACGGTTTCGGCCAACTCCACGGCGGTGCCTGGAAGATTTGATGCACCGCACTGTGGAATGGTTCTGGCTAACGAAGCCTTGCCGGCGTTCAGGTTCCGTGCCGAACGGTTAACCGAACCTTTGGCGAATGCTTACACTGTGGGTTCAAACCGGAAGTCGCACCAGCGATCGGCGGTCGGATCGTAGAGCTTGCACACCCGCGTCAGCCGCCAGTGATAGGCCGGCGTCCAATGCACCACCAGCACGTCGTCGCGCTCCGCGCGAAGATGGCTTTGCGCCGCCTTGAGCGAATACATCGGGATGATCGGGTTCAAATGATGCGCCGTGTGCTGCATCAGCCGATGGAATAGAAGGTCGAACGCCTCCCAGAACACGATATGCACCGTGCCACGCATCTTTTGTTCCATAGTCGAGGGCCGGCCGCTCGGCAGCGACCAATGCACATCGGGACCCGTATGCTGCACGACGGTGACGAAGGAGATGTAGAAGTTCCACAGCAGGAACGGGATCAGCAGCCCGAACACCAAGGCGTTGACGAAGGCCGCGCCCCAGGCTTGGCCGGCGAGCCCGTGCGCCGCCACCGTCAGTCCGCCCAGCAACGCCGCGAGCCACAGATAGACCAGCGCGAAGTCGAGATAGTCGCGCGCGCGGAACGTGGCGCGCTCCTGGGCACTGGGCAGGAAGATCTGCAGCAGCCAGATGTCGATCAGGTAGTAGGTCGCGTGGCCGAAGAGGCTGCGTTGGTAGCGATAATAGGCGCGCCGCAGCGGCGATGCCGCGCGATAGTCCTCCACCGTCATCGGGGAGAACGCGTTGTCGACGCCGATCTGCGCGGTGAAGCGGTGGTGCACCTGGTTGTGGTGATAGGCCCAGCGGCTCAACGGGTGCAGCGCCGGCAGGAAGCCGATGGTCGCGATCAGCCGGTTCAGCCAGCGATGGCGCGTGCCGCCGCGATGGGCGCAGTCGTGCCCGATGATGCCCAGCGTCGCGGTCAGGATGCCGGCGACGAAGGCGAAGCCCAGCTTGGCCCACAGGCTCGCCGCGACGACGGCGCAAAAGACGCAGAAGCAGTAGAGCGAGAACTCAGCCGTCAGCAGCGCCACCGGGCGAAAGAGATGCCAGGTCACGAAGGGCGCCAGAGTCAAATCGGCGCGCGGCTTGTCTGCCGTCATCTGCTCCATGGACGATCCGCCACGTCGAACGAGGATTGGTTAGCGCAAGTTAACCCTTTTTTGCGCCTGCGAATAGAGTCCGAGTGTCCTTATCGCGAAGTTCCCGTTCGATGCCGTCGTCCCGGCTCGCGCGACGACCGGCGCTGAACCGCGGCGAAGTTCCGTTAACCGCTGGTTTACCCCAAGCCTAAAGCTGTAGGGATTCCGAAACCCCCCTTCTTTAGTCTGGCGCCATGCTCGATGCGCTCCGTGCCATGGAAGGGTTTGTTCGCGCGTTGGCCATTGCGGCGCTCGCCGCGCTCAGCCTTTGTGCCGGCGCCAGCGCGGCGAACGAGGCTTATGGCGGCGGAGCCGACTATCGGCTCGGCGTCGGCGACAAGATCCGCGTCATCGTCTACGACGAGGCCGATCTCGGCGGCGATTTCCAGATCGATGCGACGGGCTTCGTACGGCTGCCTCTGGTCGGCCAGGTGCAGGCAAGTGGCCTGACCGGCCACGATCTGGAAGCCAACATCACCGCCGCGCTGGCCGGCGGCTACCTCAATGATCCGCGCGTCAGCGTCGAGGTTACGACCTATCGTCCGTTCTATATCGTGGGCGAAGTGTTGAAGCCCGGCGAATATCCCTATGCCAACGGGCTGACCGCTTCGAGCGCCGTGGCGCTGGCGGGCGGTTTCACGCCCAAGGCCGTGCAGAGCGTGATCTATGTTCGTCATCAGGGGGAGAACGTGGAGCGCCGCCTGGCCGCCAATGAATCCACGATCATCCGCCCCGGAGACGTTGTGCGCGTCGACTCCACCGCCTTCTGGGACGTCCTGGATGTCCTGGCGCCGCTCGCGGGCGTCAGTGCATTGCGTTATACAATTCCGTAATTCCGTCAGAACCTTGTAAACTACGGCGTCCTCGGTCATAGGATCGGCGCATGTCGGACCAAAAGCCCAATCCCGTCGTCAAAGTCGGCAATGTCGAGATCGGAAACGCGCGCAAGCTCGCGCTGATCGCCGGGCCCTGCCAGCTCGAGAGTCGCGAACATGCCTTCGAGATGGCGCATGCGCTGAAGGCGATGGCCGCCAAGGCCGGTCTCGGCCTCGTCTACAAAACGAGTTTCGACAAGGCCAACCGCACCAGCACGAGCGGCAAGCGCGGCCTGGGGCTCGAGAAATCGCTGCAGGTCTTCGCCGATCTGCGCGCCGAACTCGGCCTGCCGATTCTGACCGACATCCACGAACGCGAGCAATGCGCGATCATGGCGCCGGTCGTCGATGTGCTGCAGATCCCCGCCTTCCTCTCACGCCAGACCGACCTGATCTTCGCCGCCGCCGCGACCGGCAAGGTGGTCAACGTCAAGAAGGGCCAGTTCCTCGCGCCCGGGCAAATGAAGCATGCCATCGCCAAGGTGATGGAGGCGGGCAACCGCAACGTGATGGTGACCGAGCGCGGCGTCAGCTTCGGCTACAACACGCTCGTCGTCGACATGACCTCGCTGCCCAAGATGGCGAAGCTCGGCGCGCCCGTCGTGATCGATGCGACGCACGCCGTGCAGCAGCCGGGCGGGCAGGACGACAAGTCCGGCGGCGAGCGCGAGATGGCGCCTTACATCGCGCGCGCCGCCGTCGCCTGCGGGGTCGCCGCCGTCTTCATCGAAACCCACAACGATCCCGACGACGCCGCGCGCCGCGGCATCTCCGATGCCGCCAACATGCTGTGGCTGAAGGACGTACCCGACCTTCTCGCCGAACTCGTCGAGATCGACCGGATCGTGAAGCGGCCGTACCTGAACTAGGTCGCGCTCAGCGCCATCCACGCGTTGACGATTCCCCAGACCGACAGGACGAGCAGACCTGCGGTCGCGACCGACGTGATGAGGAAGCCTGTGCTGCGCTTCTCGGCCGCCGCCAGATAACCCTGCATGTACAAGAAACGGCCGACGATCCAGACCAGGCCGAGCACCGCCGGCAGCCACGGCAGAAGGTGGAAATACCGGGTCGCGAGCCACAGCAGCGGCAAGAACATGACGAACTGTTCCAGTGTGTTGACCTGCACGCGATAGGCGCGCTCGAACTCCGGATTGCCGGCCACGGCCGGCGCGTCGATCTTATGCTTGCCGCGCATCTGCGCGACGACCATGCCCGTGTAGAACACGAATAGAATCGACAGAATGGTGACGGCCGCGCTGAGCAGTTCGGCTTGCGAAATTTCCATGGCGTTTCCCCTTTTGGCTTCGCTCTCGCGGCAAGGCGCGGGAGCTTTGCCCACAGCCTACAGGGATTCGCGGCGCGATGGTCCTCTTGCGCCTATCCCGCGGTTCGTTCTTCCCGGTTGTATTTTCGGTGGCCTTTTCTAGTCTTTGCGAATCTGCGCGGATACATGATCTGCCGGGGGGACAAGGGGGGATTTCATGGCAACGACCAAGGCTGTTCTGCCGCTGACGCGGCGCGACCTTATGGCGGGCATGGCCGCGCTGACGGCCGCCGGCTGCACCCCGGGTGGCGGATCGGACCACGATGTCGTGGTGATCGGCGCCGGCGCCGCGGGCATCGGCGCGGCCCGAACGCTGCAGGCGCTCGGCCGCAACTGCATGGTGATCGAGGCCGCCAACCGCATCGGTGGGCGCGCGCTCACCGATACCAGGACGTTTCCGATCCCGTTCGACATCGGCTGCGCCTGGATCCATGCCGGGATGACGAATCCGTTTTACGAGATGGCGTTGGAGCGCGGCTATCGGCTGCGCAAGCACGATGTCGATACGCTCAACCAGCTGTTCTTCGACGGCCGGTGGCAGGGCGAGGACGGCGTCAAGCAGGTCGACGGCGCGTCCAAGGATATCGTGAAGCAGGCCGAGGACGATGCCCGCGGCGGCAAGGATGTCGCGCTGGCGGGCATCATGCCGGCGTGCACCGAGCCCGCCGCCGCTGCCGCCACCTTCATGGGGCCGATGGATGCCTCGGTCGATTTCAGGAACGAGTCCACCATCGATCTGACCGAAGAGGAAGGCGCCGAATACGATCCCAACTATCTCGTCAAGGAAGGCTTCGGCACGCTTGTCGCCGATGTCGGCCGCGCCATTCCCGTATCGCTGTCCACGACGGCGCAGGCCGTGCACCACGACCGGTCCGGTGTCCGGGTCGAGACCAGCCGGGGCACGATCCGCGCCAAGGCCGTGATCGTCACGGTGTCGACCGGCGTGCTGCAGAGGGACGCGATCCGGTTCGATCCGGGTCTGCCCGTCGATACGCAGGCGGCGATTCACAATCTGCCGATGGGGCTTCTCACCAAGATCCCGCTCCTCATTCCGGGCGTGGACCACTATGGGCACGACATCGCGCCGTATCAGAACGTCCTGAACGAGGTCGCGCCCACGCCCGGCCAGCCGCCCTGCAGCGAGGCGAACGGCAACTTCTATTTCCTCGCCTGGCCGTGGGATTCCGATCTGATGGTCGGTTTCATCGGCGGCAGCTATGCCTGGGCACTCGCCAGTCGGCCGCAAGAGGAAGTCGTGGACTACGCGATCGAGAGCCTCGCCAAGATCTACGGTTCCGACATCGGCAAGAAAGTGACCAAGCGGCTGGTCACCAAATGGGGAACCGAGCCGCTGTCATGGGGTGCCTACGCGGCGGCGGAGCCCGGCCACGCCGCGGCGCGCGACATCCTGCGCCGGCCGGTGAACGGCCGGCTCTTCTTTGCCGGCGAGGCGGTCGCGGAAGACGGATTGTTCGCGACCTGCGGCGGGGCCTATCTCTCCGGCGCGGCGCAGGCGCGCGCCGCGCACGGAGCGATCGGTTCGGCTTGAAGCCGGCCTATTGCCCGCCGTGATCGCCGCCTTCGCCGCCGCCCATGTGCTCGGCGCGGAAGGCATCGGCCTTGGCTTTGATGTCGGCCTGCTGCTGCGGCGTCAGCGCCGCCCAGCGCTTGTCGAGGTCGGCCTTGAACTTGGCGCGGTCGGCCTCCGACATCGCCATGAACTGCTCGCGCCGCTGTTGGCGATAGGCGTGTTTCTGGTCGTCGGTCATGCCGGCGGTCGCCCTGACGCCGTCGGCGAACATCATCATGCGTTCTTCGGGCGTGAACATGCCGCGCATCATGCCGCCATGGCCGCTCATCATCATGCCGCCCTGGGGCGGCGGGGCGGGCGGATCTGCGTAGGCGGCCGCGGAACCGAGGATCGTTGCGGCCAAGGCAAAGGTTGCAATGCGGGAAAGGGACATATGGAAACTCCATTGGGATTGGCGTTGAACGGCGAGAGTGCCCCTCTCCGTCGCTCGCTTGCTAAGCGCGCGGTCGATCCCTTAAAGCACACGCAATTGGGCAAAACCGTGACGGGGCAAACATGACCGCGATCATCGACATTACCGGCCGCGAGATTCTCGACAGCCGCGGCAACCCGACCGTGGAGGTCGATGTGCGGCTGGAAGACGGGTCTTTCGGCCGCGCGGCCGTGCCGTCCGGCGCCTCCACCGGGGCGCATGAGGCGGTGGAACTGCGCGACGGCGGCAAGCGCTACGGCGGAAAAGGGGTCGAAAAAGCGGTCGCCGCGATCAACGGTGAAATTTTCGACACCTTGTGCGGTATGGAGGCGGAGGACCAGGTCCGCCTCGACCGGCTGATGATCGCGCTCGATGGAACCCCCAACAAGGCGCGGCTCGGCGCCAACGCGATCCTCGGCGTCTCGCTCGCGATCGCCAAGGCGGCCGCGACCGCCGCCAACTTGCCGCTCTATCGCTATGTCGGCGGCGCCAAGGCGCAGACCCTGCCGGTGCCGCTGATGAACATCGTCAATGGCGGCGTCCATGCCGACAATCCGATCGACTTCCAGGAATTCATGATCATGCCGGTCGGCGCGCCGACATTCCGCGAGGCGCTGCGCATGGGCGCGGAAGTCTTCCACACGCTGAAGAAGGCGCTGCACGACGCCGGCCACAACACCAATGTCGGCGACGAGGGCGGCTTCGCGCCCAACCTCAAGAGCGCCGACGAAGCGCTCAGCTTCATCATGAAGTCGATCGAGAAGGCCGGCTACCGGCCCGGCGAAGACGTCTATCTCGCGCTCGATCCCGCTTCGACGGAGTTCTTCAAGAACGGCAAATATGTGCTGGAAGGCGAGGGCAAGACGCTCACGCCCGACCAGATGGTCAAGGTCTATGCCGACCTCTGCACGCGCTATCCGATCGTTTCGATCGAGGACGGCATGGCGGAAGACGATTGGGACGGCTGGGCCGGCCTCACCCAGGCCGTCGGCAAGACGGTGCAGCTCGTCGGCGACGATCTCTTCGTCACCAATACCAAGCGCCTCGTCGAAGGCATCCAGAAGGGCGTCGCCAACGCGATCCTGATCAAGGTCAACCAGATCGGGACGCTCACCGAAACGCTCGACGCGGTGGAGACCGCGCATCGCGCCGCCTATCGCGCCGTGATGTCCCACCGCTCCGGCGAGACGGAGGATTGCACCATCGCCGATCTCGCCGTCGCGACGAATTGCGGACAGATCAAGACCGGTTCGCTGGCGCGCTCGGACCGCCTCGCCAAGTACAATCAGCTCCTGCGCATCGAGGAGCAGCTCGGCGACCAGGCAACCTACGCGGGAAAGTCCGTCCTCAGAAGCTAACGCCGGGTTGCGGGTTGGAGTAAGATCGCCTCATGAGCAAGGACGATTTGGAAGCGATATTCGCCAAGGTGCGGACCTGGACGCCCGACCTGCAGGACGAGGCTATCGATCTCCTGTTGGCGCTCGAACAGGATACGAGTGAGGCATACGAACTCAGCCCCGAAGAGCTTGCCGACATCCGCGAGGGTTTGGCGGAAGCGGAACGCGGAGAGTTTTTGACCGAGGAAGAGGTCAGACATCTGTTTCGGCGCAGGCTGTGACTGGGCAACACATTGTCCGCGGCGTTCGTGGGCAGATCGACGGCATATTCGAATATATCGCGCTCCACGATTCGGAAGCCGCGCAACGTGTCGTTGATCGGATTTACAAGGTCATTGATCTGGTGACCGAGCGGCCAAGAATCGGCCGCAGGACGCTTGAGCGCGGCGTCCGCATGTATTATGTCGTCAAGCCATATCCCTATATCGTGTTTTATCGATACGTCTCTCGTCGAGACCAGGTGCGGATTATCCGCGTCCGTCACGGTGCGCAACGACGAGCCGGACTTGCCGACGAGGCGGTGGAATTCCGCGCCGCCGCCATATCTTAACGCCCGCGATTGCACCTTTAACGAAAAACGCCTTGACCGTTCGAATCGGAACGTGATTCGTTCGCCCCATGCGAATCAAGCGCAGTGTCACTCGCGCCTTCACCCTGGCCGTCCTGCCGGCGGTGAGCGCCGCGGTCATCGCCTATTTCGGCTACTACGCGGTCTGGGGCGAGCGCGGCATGCTGGCGCTGTCCGACACCGAGGCACGGCTGGGCGTCCAGAAGGAGCGTTTGGCCCAAGCCCAGGCCGACCGGCACCGTCTGGAGCATCGCATTTCGCTCATGAGCGCACCGAGCGCCGATCCCGACCTGATCGAGGAGCTCGCCCGCTCGCAGCTGATGATCGGCGGACCCGGGCAGGTGTCGGTTTCACGTGGCAGTCCCTAAGTTCTGACAAACCGTCACCGCTTGCCAATTCGGGCGCCGCTTGCCAAAACCCGGGATGCTCTTCCACCCCCCGGCGAAGCAGAAGATCGTACCCCATGGATGAGGCGACAAAAGCCGACGATGCCGGCGCGAAGACCGCCGCGCCGGGCTCTAACTCCGTCTCCCTGAAGCAATTTTACACGGACATGCTCCTCATCCGGCGGTTCGAGGAGAAGGCCGGCCAGCTTTACGGCATGGGCCTGATCGGCGGCTTCTGCCACCTCTATATCGGCCAGGAGGCGGTCGTCGTCGGCGTCCAGGCGGCGCAGCGCGAGGGCGACCAGGTCATCACAGCCTATCGCGATCACGGCCATATGTTGGCCTGCGGCATGGACCCGAAGGGCGTGATGGCGGAACTGACCGGCCGCGCCACCGGCTATTCCAAGGGCAAGAGCGGCTCGATGCACATGTTTTCGGCCGAGAAGAACTTCTTCGGCGGCCACGGCATCGTCGGCGCCCAGGTGCCGCTGGGCACGGGTCTGGCCTTCGCCAACAAATATCGCGGCAACGACAATGTCAGCGTCACCTATTTCGGCGACGGTGCTTCGAACCAGGGCCAGGTCTACGAAGCCTTCAACATGGCGGAGCTCTGGAAGCTTCCCATCGTCTATGTGATCGAGAACAACCAATACGCCATGGGCACGAGTGTCGAGCGCTCCAGCGCCGAAGTGCATTTCTACAAGCGCGGCGCCTCGTTCAACATTCCGGGCAAGCAGGTCGACGGCATGGACGTCGAAGCCGTGCACGACGCGGCCAAGGACGCGCTCGCCTGGTGCCGCGCCGGCAACGGGCCGATCATCCTGGAGATGAAGACCTACCGCTATCGCGGCCACTCGATGTCCGATCCGGCGAAGTACCGCACGCGCGAAGAAGTGACGGCGGTGAGGGAAAAGCGCGATCCGATCGATCATCTGGGCCAGAAGCTGCTCGCCGACAGGCTGGCGAGCGAGGACGATCTGAAGAAGATCGACAAAGACATCCGCGCCATCGTCAACACGGCGGCCGAATTCGCCACCGAGAGTCCCGAGCCCGATCCGCCCGAGCTCTACACGGACGTGCTGGCATGAGTATCCAGATCTTGATGCCGGCGCTCTCTCCGACGATGGAGGAAGGCAAGCTCGCCAAATGGCTCGTCAAGGCGGGCGACACGGTGAAGTCCGGCGACATCCTGGCCGAGATCGAGACCGACAAGGCGACGATGGAGTTCGAAGCCGTCGACGAAGGCAAGATCGGCGAGCTTCTGGTGCCCGAAGGCACCGAAGGGGTGAAGGTCAACGCGCCCATCGCAACGCTGGTCGGCGACAACGAGGAAAAATCCGCGCCCGAACCGGCGCCCGTCAAAATCCCTCCCCTGAAAGGGGAGGGTCGAAGCGGCGAAGCCGCTTCGGGGAGGGGTAGTTCGACGCCCCCCACCCGCGCGCCGGAAACGCGCGACCTCCCCCTTGCAGGGGGAGGACAGGCCGATCCGCAAATCCCCGAAGGCACCGAGATGGTGACCATGACGGTGCGCGAAGCGCTGCGCGATGCCATGGCCGAAGAGATGCGACGCGACGACACCGTCTTCCTGATGGGCGAGGAGGTCGCGCAGTACCAGGGCGCCTACAAGGTCAGCCAGGGGCTGCTGGAGGAATTCGGTGCGCGGCGCGTCATCGACACACCGATCACCGAACACGGCTTCACCGGCCTGGGCGTCGGCGCCGCCTTCGCGGGCCTCAGACCCATCGTCGAGTTCATGACCTGGAATTTCGCCATGCAGGCGATCGACCAGATCGTCAATTCCGCCGGCAAGACGCGCTACATGTCCGGCGGGCAGATGGGCGCGCCCATCGTGTTCCGCGGGCCCAACGGCCCTGCCTCCCGCGTCGGCGCCCAGCACAGCCAGGACTATTCCTCCTGGTACGCGCATGTCCCCGGCATCAAAGTCGTCGCGCCCTATTTCGCGGCCGATGCCAAGGGCCTGCTCAAGGCCGCGATCCGCGATCCCAATCCGGTGGTCTTCCTGGAGAACGAGATCGTCTATGGCCGCTCCTTCCCGGTGCCCAAGCTCGACGATTTCGTGCTGCCCATCGGCAAGGCGCGCGTGGTCAAGCCAGGCAAGGACGTCACGCTCGTGGCCTATTCGATCTGCGTCGGCCTCATCCTCGAAGCCGCCGAGAAGCTGGCCGCCGAAGGCATCGACGCCGAACTGATCGACCTGCGCACGCTGCGGCCGCTCGACACCGCGACTGTCATCGAATCCGTCAAGAAGACCAATCGCATCGTGACGGTGGAGCAGGGCTGGCCGGTGTGTTCCGTCGGCTCGGAGATCGCCAGCGTCGTCGCGCTCGAAGCGTTCGACTGGCTCGACGCGCCGCCGACCAAGGTGACGGGCAAGGACGTGCCCATGCCCTACGCGGCCAATCTCGAAAAGCTCGCCCTGCCGCACGTCGAGGACATCGTCGCCGCCGCCAAGGCGGTGTGCTACCGGAGCTGACCATGGCGACGGCGACCAAGACTTCCTGGCACAAGGGCGGCTGTCATTGCGGTGCCGTCGCGTATGAGGTGCGCGCCCCGGACGAGGTTGAACTCATCGACTGCAATTGCTCGATGTGCGCCAAGACCGGCTATCTGCACCTGATCGTCGCGAAGAAGGATTTCCGCCTGCTGCGCGGCGAGGATCTTCTCGCCACTTACACCTTCAATACCGGCGCGGCGAAGCATCTGTTCTGCTCGGTCTGCGGCATCAAATCGTTCTACGTGCCGCGCAGTCATCCGGACGGCTACAGCGTGAACTTCCGCTGCCTCGACGCGGAAGCGTTCACCTCGGTCATCACGACCGAATTCGACGGCAAGCATTGGGAATTGCACGCCGGCGAACTCGCCCGGCTGGAACAGAACTAGGCTTCGTATTGCGAGGCGGGAGGATGTTCGTGAAGATCAAAGTGCTCGGATTGTTCGCCTGCTGTGCCGCGCTGCTGGCGACCGCGGTCTCTGCGCCGGCGTCGCCGCTCTCCCGCAAATTGTATTGTGTGGCGGGCGGCGGCATGACCGCGACCGTCAGGCATCTGCTGGGCCCGGGTGGGGGAACATCGGTGGAGATCGATTTCCAGCGGGCCGACGGCACCAACCCTGGACCTGGCCAATGCGCCTGGTCGGACGGCGGCATGAGCCGCATGGATCCCTCCAGCATGGCGTTCGTCGCGCCGCCGACCGGCGTGGACTTCACGCTCGGCGCGGGCTCGGCGCTCACGAATCTGACCACGCATGGCGGTTCGGACGATGTTCAAATTGCGATCAAGGATCTGTTGTACAAAGTCTCGAGCGGCGGACAGATCGTCGTCGATGTCTACGAGTACAAGCCGATCATGCAGATCACCAAAGTCTACTGACGAAGAGCTGGCGCGGTCATCGATATGGCAATCAACATCCTCATGCCTGCGCTGTCGCCCACGATGGAGGAGGGCAAGCTCTCCAAATGGCTCGTCAAGGAGGGCGATACCGTCAAGTCGGGCGACATCCTGGCCGAGATCGAGACCGACAAGGCGACGATGGAATTCGAGGCCGTCGACGAAGGCAAGATCGGCAAGCTGCTGGTGGCCGAGGGCACCGAGGGCGTGAAGGTCAACGCGCCCATCGCGACCTTGCTGGCCGAGGGCGAGAAGGCCGACGCCAAGGTCGATATCGCTTCCGCCATGCAATCGATCAAGAACGCGGTCGATGAGGCAGCGCCGAAGAAAGACGCGCCGCCAGTCCCTCCCCTGAAAGGGGAGGGTCGAACCGGCGAAGCCGGTTCGGGGAGGGGTAGTCCGCCGCCTGCTCCAAAGCCCGCTTCGCCGGTACCCGCCGACCCGCTCGATGGCGACCGCATTTTCGCCTCGCCGCTCGCCCGCCGCATTGCTGCGCAAAAGGGCGTCGCGCTCGATGCCGTCCACGGCTCCGGCCCGCGCGGCCGCATCGTGAAGTCCGACGTCGAGGCGGCAAAGCCCGGGTCGCAACCGGCGGCGAAGGCCGCGCCCGCGCCATCGGGCGCCGCACCGTCGATCTCCGGCATCGCGCCGCTGCCGGACGCGCGCGCCTATTTCAAGCCGGGGGACTACGACGAAATCCCGCACGACACGATGCGCAAGACGATCGCCAAGCGGCTCACCTCGGCGAAGACGCTCATTCCGCACTACTATCTGACGGTCGATTGCCGCATCGACGAGTTGATGGCGCTGCGCACGCGCCTCAACGCGACGTCGCCCAAGGACGGCGGCTTCAAGCTTTCGGTCAACGACTTCGTCGTCAAGGCGTCGGCGCTGGCGCTCATGCGCGTGCCCGAGGTCAATGCGAGTTGGACCGAGACCGCGATGCTGCGCCACAAGCACGCGGATGTCGGCGTGGCGGTGGCGCTCGATTTCGGCCTGATCACGCCGATCGTCTTCCGCGCCGAGGAGAAGGGCCTGGCTGCGATCTCCAACGAGGTCAAAGCACTGGCCGAACGCGCCCGCGCCAAGAAGCTCAAGCCGAGCGAATTCGAGGGCGGCGGCTTCGCCATCTCCAATCTCGGCATGTTCGGCATCAAGGACTTCACGGCGGTCATCAACCCGCCGCACGCGGCGATCCTCGCGGTCGGCGCCGGCGAGAAGCGCGCCGTCGTCGTCGGCGACAAGATCGAGGTCGCGACCGTCATGACGGTCACCATGTCCTGCGACCATCGCGTGATCGACGGCGCCACCGGCGCGCGTTTCCTGCAGGTCTTCAAGCAGTTCATCGAAGAACCGGCCGCGATGCTGTTATAGTGCGGCCATGACCGGGGACGTCGAAGCCATTCTCGAAACCGGCGCCGCCGCGGCGGTCGAGGCTGCGGCGTCCGCGCTGGCCGAACGCGGCACCGCGACCGCAACGTGCGCGAACTGCGCCAAGCCGCTGCTCGGGCCGTTCTGCGCGGTCTGCGGACAGCCGGTGACGACGGGCCGCCGCTCGGTGCACACGCTGCTCTACGCCTTCGTCAAGGACGTCATCAATTTCGACAGCCGCATCATGCGCACCGCCCGCGCGCTCTTGTTCCAGCCGGGCGAGCTGCCCAAGGCGTTCCGCGAGGGCCGCACCCAGCCCTATGTGCCGGCGATCCGGCTTTATCTGTTCGTCACGCTGGTCTTTTTCGTGCTGCTGGGCGTCACCGGCATCGCCCTGTTTCAGATCGAGGTCACGGCAAAGCCGGTCAAGGTGACATGGGATTCCAAAGGCAATGCCTTTATTCCCAATGCGTCATACGCGAGCGAGGTCGAGGGCGCCGATCCCGATGCGCGCAAATACATCAAGCCGTTCGTTGCGATCCCGCGCGAGAAAGCGCTGCGGGCCGGCGGCGTCTTCACCTTTTCCACCAAGGAGCACTTCTTCGCGCCCATTGGGCGGTTCCATTCGAACCTGCCGGCCGCGGCGCGCCAGCAATTGCTGGACAGCGAGAAGGACGAGCGGGGCGGCGGTATCTTCAACCGCGATTTCTACGCCACCGCCAACCGCATCGCGGCCGATCCGGCGGCCCTGAACGGTCCGATGACCACCTGGATTCCGCGCGCGCTTTTCCTGTTGCTGCCGCTCTATGCTCTTCTGCTTGCGCTGTTCCACATTCGTCGGCGAAAGGATTTTTACCTCGTCGATCATGTCGTGTTTTCCTTCAGCATCCACACGTTCACATTCGTGACGCTGATGCTGAGCGTCGCGCTGGCGCAGTTGGTCTCCGGCGGCATGGCCGCGACGATCTTCTTCGTCGTGCTCTCGCTCTACATCTTCCTGGCGATGAAGCGCTTCTACGAACAGGGTTGGGTTGCGACGGCCGTCAAATTCGTCTTCATTTCGGCTATCTATACGATCTTCTTCCTGCTGCCCGCGCTGCTCGGCGTGCTGGCGCTCAGCATCTTCGGAGATTCCCTTGGCTGACGTATTCGATGTGATCGTGGTCGGCGGCGGACCGGGCGGCTATGTCTGCGCCATCCGCGCCGCCCAGCTCGGGCTCAAGACCGCGATCGTCGAGCGCGACCGGCTGGGCGGCATCTGCCTCAACTGGGGCTGCATCCCGACCAAGGCGCTGCTGCGCAGCAGCGAGATCTGGCATCTGATGCACCGGCTGAACGAGTTCGGCTTCAGCGCCGACAATCTCAAATTCGACATCGCCAAGATCGTGGATCGCTCGCGCAAGGTCGCCCAACAATTGTCGAACGGCGTCGCCTTCTTGATGAAGAAGCACAAGATCACGGTGATCGCGGGGGAGGCGAAGCTGGCGGGTGCCGGCAAGCTTGCGGTGAGCAAGGACGGCAAGACCGAGACCTATGCGGCCAAGAACATCGTGCTCGCCACCGGCGCGCGCGCCCGCACCTTCCCGGGTATGGAGCCCGACGGCAAGCTGATCTGGACCTATCGCGAGGCGATGGTGCCGCCGTCCTTCCCCAAATCCCTGCTGATCGTGGGCTCCGGCGCCATCGGAATCGAGTTCGCCAGCTTCTATCGTACGCTGGGTGCCGAGGTGACGGTGGTGGAAGTGCTCGACCGTGTCCTGCCGGTGGAGGATGAGGAAATCTCCGCGCTCGCCGCCAAGGCATTCGTGAAACAAGGCATGACGCTGAAGGTCGCCACCACCGTCGAAAAACTCGACAAAGGCGCCGACAGCGTCACCGCGACGCTGAAGACGAAGGACGGCAAGAGCGAAACCATCACCGCCGAGCGCGTCATCCTCGCCGTCGGCATCGTCGGCAATGTCGAAAATATCGGTCTGGAAGCGGCCGGCGTGAAGGTCGAGAAGTCCCATGTCGTCATCGACCCATGGGGCGCCACGGGCGTGGCCGGCCTCTGGGCGATCGGCGATCTCGTCGGCCCGCCCTGGTTGGCGCACAAGGCGATGCACGAGGGCGTCATCGTCGCCGAGCGCATCGCCGGCGTGAAGGGCGTGCATCCGCTGAACACAACGAACGTGCCGGGCTGCACCTATTGCTGGCCGCAGGTGGCGAGCGTGGGGCTGACCGAAGCGAAGGCCAGGGCCATCGGCCGCAAGGTCAAGGTCGGCCGCTTCCCCTTCATCGGCAACGGCAAGGCCATCGCGCTGGGCGATGCCGACGGCCTCGTCAAGACGGTGTTCGATGCCGACACGGGCGAGCTTCTGGGCGCCCACATGATCGGCGCGGAGGTCACCGAACTCATCAACAGCTACACGGTGGCCAAGACCGGCGAGCTCACCGACGCCGAACTCGCGCACACCATCTTCCCGCATCCGACGCTGTCGGAAATGCTGCACGAAGCAGTGCTCGCCGCCGACGGCATGGCGCTGCATATCTAAACCTCTCCCGCAAGCGGGAGAGGTCGGTGAGCGTAGCGAGCCGGGTGAGGGGACGGGTCGCGCGGTGAACCCTCACCCGAACGTCGCTTTGCGCCGTTCGACCTCTCCCGCAAGCGGGAGAGGTATTCACTCCATCAACCTTCGCACATCCGCCGTCACATCGTCTGGCTTGCTCACATCCGTCGCCACCAGCCGCGCGCGGCCGGTCTTGTCGAAGAAGAATACCGCGTTGGAGTGCATGACCTCATAGGGCGGCCCCGGCGTGACGCTGAACGCCACGCGATAGCGCCGCGTCAGCGCCGTGAGTTGATCGGGCGTACCGCGCAAGCCGTCGATCTGCGGTGCGAAGGCCGCGACATAGCTCTTCAGGCCCGGCAGATCGTCGCGAGCCGGATCGACGGTGACGAACAGCACGCGCACCTCGGCGGCACGCACTCCAAGTTTCTCCAGCGCCTCCGACAGATCGGCCAGCGTGGTCGGGCAGATGTCGGGGCAGTGGGTATAGCCGAAATACAGGATCGCGACCTTGCCGCGATAGTCGCGCGCCGCGACCGTCTTGTCGTCATTGGCCCGCGTCATCGACAGTTCGAGCGCGGGCAGGGCGCCGGTGACGTCGGTGGCGTGAAAGGCCGCATCCTGCCGCCCGCAGGCGGCCAACATCGAAAGCAGCACAAAGGCGGTGGCGCGGGCGTTCTTCATGTCCTGCGAAATAGCACGGCGGCGCCGCGCGGCGGAATCCGCCACTGTGACCAATCGCCTCGCAAGTCCGCAGGCGCCGGAATTATAAGACGGCGATGTCCGCAACTGTCCTTGCCCGCACCCGTTCAGACTGGCCGCTCTACGCTGCCCTGTTCGCCGTCGGCGTTGCCATGGACGTCGCCTGCCGGTTCTTCCCGGCCCAGCTTCCGCTCTGGATGCCGTGGGAATTCTCCTGGCCGGTCTATCTGGCGACCGTGCTGACGCTGGTCTGGTTCGCGCGCGGCTGGTCGCGCCTCGCGCCCAGCGAGCGGCCCGCGCTCTGGCGTGCCGCCGGCTTCGTGCTGGGCGTGCTGTCCTTCTATGCCGTGCTGCAGACGCATATCGACTACTGGGCGCAGCACATGTTCTTCGTGCACCGCGCCGCCCATTTCGTGCTGCACCATGCCGGCGCCTTCCTGATCGCGCTGGGCGCCGCCGGTCCCGTCCTGCGCGCCGGCATGCCGGCCTTCCTATTGCCGATTCTCGACGCCAGGCCGCTCAAGCGCATGCTCGACGTCCTGCAGCATCCCGCCGTGGCGCCGTTCCTCTTCGTGGGCCTGCTGTATTTCTGGCTGCTGCCCGCGATCCACACGCGGGTGATGCTGGATGCGAATCTCTACGCGCTCATGAACTGGACGATGGCGATCAACGGCGTGATGTTCTGGGCGCTGGTGCTCGATCCGCGCCCCAAGCCGCCGGCGCGGTTGTCGCATCTGATGCGCGGTGCCATGATCCTGATCATCGAGCTGCCGCAGATGGTTTTGGGCGCGATCCTGTCCCTCTCGACCACGGACTACTATCCCGTCTACACGATCTGTGGTCGCATCCTGCCGATGACGGCATTGAACGATCAACATTACGGCGGCCTGATCATCTGGCTGCCCGGCACGCTGACGAGTTTCGCGGCGATGATCGTGGTTCTGGTGACGATGCGGTTGAACGAGGAGGAAGCCGAGCGTGCGCAAAAGCCTGCGTGAGTTGGCGGTGGGCGTTGCCCTTCTGGCGTCGCCGGCGCTGGCCGGAGAAATGTCCGTGTCCCATGCGACGCTGCGCGTGATTTCGCCCGCCACGCCGGCGGCGGGCTATTTCGACATCCGCAATCTCGAGAACTGGCCGCTTACGCTGGTCGGGGCCAGTTCGCCGGCCTGCGGGAGTCTTATGATGCACCGAAGTTCGACCGCGGGCGGCATGGCAAGCATGCGCGACGCCGGCGCGATCATCCTTGCGCCGCGCCAGACGGTCCGGTTTCAGCCCGGCGGCCTTCACCTGATGTGCATGGATCCTTCGCCGTCGTTGATGTCCGCGCGGACGGTGCCGGTGCGTCTGCTGTTGCGGCACTATCAACCGGTCGACGTCGTCTTCACCGTCACCGACGCATTGGGCCATCCGCATCGATAATGCCGGCCAATCTTGACTGTAAGGCAATCTTGCCTTACTTTTTTGCCATGAGAAAAAACTCTCTGAAGGTCACGACCAAAGGGCAGGTGACGTTCCGCAAGGATGTCCTGGAGCACCTTGGCGTACGCCCCGGCGGAAATGTCGATGTGGACAAGCTTCCCAACGGCGAGGTTCGTCTGAGGGCCGCTCCGACCGGCAAGATCTCCGACGTTTTCGGAATGCTGAAGAGACCCGGTCAGCGTCCTATTTCGATCGAGGAGATGAACCAAGCTATCGCAGACGGTTGGGCCGGCAAGCGGTGAAGATCGTTGCCGACACCAACGTCCTCGTGCGCGCAATTACAGATGACCACCCGATCCAGAGCAAAACCGCGAGGGGCGAACTGGAACGCGCGGATATCGTTGCCATCGGCACATCGTCTCTCTGCGAGTTGGTCTGGGTCTTATCGAGCATCTACAAGATTTCTCGCGTCGGAATTGCTGAAGCAATTCGCTGTCTGACGTCCGGGGCGAATGTAAGGGTTGATCGGATTACGGTCGATGCGGGCCTTGCAAGCCTGGATGCCGGCGGCGATTTCGCGGATGGCGCCATCGCGTTCGAAGGCTATCGACTTGGCGGCGAAACTTTCGTTTCGTTCGACAAAGGCGCTGTGCGGATGCTCAAGGCTGCCGGCACGAACGTCCGCCAACTCTGATATTCAGTACCCGATCGCCAACCCGTCCTTGCGCATCTCCGAGCCGCCCCAATAGACGCCGTTGGGCGCGCGCAGGATCGCCTGGTAGCCGCCGAACGCGCCGGTGCCCGGCTTGACCGTATAGCCGCGTGCAGCGAGCGTGGCTTTCACCGCCGGATCGAAACCGCTTTCCATCTCGACGACATTGCCCGAGGGCGGCTCGCCGGTCACTTCGCTGCCGCCCGTGTGATACCAGCGCGCCGCGTCGCCGGCCTCCTGCACGTTCATCCCGAAATCGATGATGTTGGTCAGCACCTGGACATGGCCTTGCGGCTGCATGTCGCCGCCCATCAGGCCGAAGCTGAGGAACGGCGCGCCGTCTTTCATCACGAAGCCGGGGATGATGGTCTGGAACGGCCGCTTGCCCGGCGCATAGACGTTCGCCGCGTTGGCATCGAGCGAGAACAACTCGCCCCGATCCTGGAACATGAAGCCCAGATGGTCGGCGACCAGCCCAGATCCCATGCCGCGATAGTTCGACTGGATGAGCGAGACCATCATCCCGTCCTTGTCCGCGGTGGTGAAATAGGTCGTGTCGCCCTGACCGAGCTTGGGATCGCCGGGCCCGACTATGGGATTGGCATGTGTCAGATCGATCAGCCCCCGCCGCGCGTCGGCGTATTTGTCCGACAGCAGCTCCTTCATCGGCACATGCACGAAGGCCGGATCGGCATACCACTTCGCCAAGTCCTCGTAGCTCAGCCGCTTGGCCTCCAGCATTGCGGTGATCGCGTCCGCCGAGCCCGCGCCCATCGCCTTCAGGTCGAAGCCTTTGAGGATCTGCAGCATCTGCAGCACCGCCGCGCCCTGGCCGTTGGGCGGCAGCTCATAAACATCGTAGCCGCGATAGTTCACGCCCAACGGCTCGACCCATTCGCCGTGATGGCCGGCGAAATCCTCGTAGCGCAGATCGCCGCCGATCCGCTTGAAATACGCATCGATCTTGTGCGCGATCTCGCCCTTGTAAAAGGCATCGCGCCCGCCCTTTGCGATCAGCGACAGCGTGTGGGCGAGGTCCGGATTGCGGAAGATCTGCCCCTCGACCGGCGCCTTGCCGTCGATCAGATAGGTGTGCTTGGCGTTGTCCAGTTCCTCGATCATCGCGGCGCCGCGCGCGAACGCCTTCATGTTGCCGGTCCAATAGAGGGACACGAGTTGCGTCACGGGAAAGCCGTGCTGCGCATAGGCGATGGCGGGCGCCAGATCTTCCGCCAGGGGCAGCTTGCCGAACTTGGCGTGCAGCGCGCCCCAGCCGTCCACCGTGCCCGGCACGGTGATCGCCAGCGAGCCGTATTTGGGAATGTGCGCGCCATAGGGCAGGCCCAGCTTGGCATCGACCGCCTTCACCTTCGCGATCATGGCGGCGAGGTCGCGGCCCTTCGCGGCGCGGCCCGAGCCGTTATAGCCATAGAGCTTCTTGGTCTTGGGATCCCACACGATGGCGAACAGATCGCCGCCGATCCCGTTCGACACCGGCTCCATCAGGCCCAGCGTGGCGTTGGCCGCGATCGCCGCGTCCACGGCCGTGCCGCCCTTCTTCAGGATATCGATCGCCACTTCGGTCGCCGCCGGCACGGCGGTCGCCGCCATGCCGTGCTGGCCGAGTGCCGGCGAGCGCGTCGCCCATTGCGCGCCCGAATAGCGGTCGCCGCGTCCCACCTCGCCGAACGCGACGTTCGCAACCATTCCAACTGCCATGACCGCCAGCGCCCCCGCGATTGCCCCCAGATGCCGCATCCTACTGGTGCTCCAGCTCCGCATAGGTCACGTGGCACGATCCGCCATGCTTCGCGAAATAGCGTTGGTGGTAGTCCTCGGCCGGCCAGAAGGTCGGCGCGTCCTCCACGGTCGTGACGATCGGCTTCTTGAAGGTCCCCGCCGCCGTCAGCGCCGCGATCTTCTCGCGCGCGATCCGCGCCTGCTCAGGCGAATAGGTGAAGATCGCCGTGCGGTACTGCGTGCCGTGATCCGGCCCCTGGTAGTTGAGCTGGGTCGGGTTGTGCATCTTGAAGAACAGGTCGACCAGCTTGTCATAGCCGACCTTCGCCGGGTCGAACGTCACCTGCACGACCTCGGCATGGCTGGTCGCGCCGCTGCACACCTGTTTGTAGGTCGGGTTTGCGGTCGTCCCGCCGGCATAGCCGCTGACCGCGTCGATCACGCCGGGAACCTCGCGGAAGAAGTGCTCGACGCCCCAGAAGCAACCCGCTCCGAACAGTGCCTTTTCCATGGCTCTCACTCCGATTTTTCCTGCCGCCAATATACGACGCGAAGGCGGCCTTCGTTACAGACTTTTCCAAATCCTACGTCATGGCCGGGCCTCTGACGCTGTCGCTAGTGGACAGACTCTGACGCCTGGTACCCGCCCAAGGTCATCCTCACGGTTCGTCGAAGGGCGACGCGGCCTCGCCCGTTGGCAGACGTTTCGAACGTCGCGGGAGGCCGGTTAGCGGCCATTCGCACTTGCAAGGCTGGCTCCGCTGATGTGCTGCGCGACGTGCGGCATCACCTGATCCAGCAGAGCCAGGCAGTCTCGATAACCGGCCAGCCCAAGTTCGTAGGGGTCCGGAATGCCGCCTTGATGCTCGTTCGCGACCATCACGCTCGCCGAGTCTGCGCCCAGGGCGGAACGGACTTTGTCGGCCTCGTCGCGGCCGACACAAACGACCCATCGGTATTGGTCGAGATCAAGGTCCCCGATCCAGCGACTGACATGGCCACGCAAATCGACCCCGCGTTCCCTCATACACGCGACAGAGCGGTAATTGGCAGGACGGCCTGCCAACTCCTTACGCACGCCGGCACTTTCGACCAGGAAGGCGGCGCCAAGGTGCTGCTGCAGCACCGCCTGCATCATCGGGCTGCGGCTGAGGTTGCCAACACAGACACAGAGAACCTTCTCCATCATCCGATGCTAACCCGAGGGCTCACGCCGTCAAGTTCCGACAAGGGTCGAACGCCCCCTTGGTTGCCCGCTGGGGAGCAGACATTCCGCGCGGCGATTGGCCTGACCGGCGCGGTGACGTGGCCGAAGGCTAGCTGATTGAAGCGAGCACTTGGGGTCTGCGTGAAGCGGCGGCGATGATTTTGTCGGGATCGGCGGTCCAGACGAAGGGTTTGGGCTGTCGACCGCGACGCCAATACGCATCGGGCAGACACGCACGACGCCACGGCGCGAGGCCGGCCATGACGGTATGGGGCGAGGTTGACGAGCGAACAATCGTCCTTACGCCGTACATCGGACAAGGTTTTGCGGTTTGACCCTCGCTGTGTGACCCAATAAGCCGGTTGCCATGCTCGATACCGTTCTTCGCCGCCGTCTCGATGGCCCGCTCGCGCCCATCGCGGCGTGGCTGGCAGCGCACAAGGTCCGCAGCCTGGCGCTGACGCTTTCGGCGTTCCTGTGCGCGGCGGTTGCCATGCTCGACATCGGCCACCGGGCCTATCTGCTGGCCCTGGGGCTCCTGGCGGTCGCCGGCATATTTGACGCGCTCGACGGCGCGGTCGCCCGGCGCGAGGGCGCCACGGTCTTCGGTGCTTACCTCGAATCGGTCCTGAGCCTGATCGCGACGGCGGGCATCGCCTTCGCCTTCGCGTTGGCGCAGCCCGATCGCGCGCTGGCGGCGATGTTCCTGATGCTCGGACTGGTCGCTCGGGCAGGGGCCCGGACGACTGCCGCTTCGACAGGTTCGGTGCCGGCAATCGATCTGGTCGACAAGAGCGTCCTCTTCCTCGCCTTCGCGCTGGCTTGTCTGTTTCCGGATTGGTTCAGCATCATCGCCTACCTCCTTGGGGTCGCAGGCTTTGTCGCCGCCGGAAGCCGGGTGGCCGCGGCCGCGATGCAGCGCCTATGAAGATCGTCATTGTCGGCGCCGGCGTCGCGGGCTTGGCGATCGGCTGGCGGTTGCAGCAGGCCGGCGCCTCGGTGACCGTACTGGAGCGCGGCCAGCCGGCGCAGGCCGCGACCTGGGCCTCGGCCGGCATGATCGCGGTGGCCGGCGAAACCAAGCATGCCGTGTCTGCTGAAGCCGGTTTCGCACGGCATGCCAGCGGCTTATGGCGGGACTTTGCGACCGAGATCGAAGCAGCCTCGGGCCGCGATATCGACTATCGCCGCAACGGCGCCCTGCTGGTGACCGAGTCGGCGGGCATTCCCCCAGGCTCCGATCCTCGACACGGCGTGCAATGGCTCTCCGCAGAGGAAGTGCACCGCAAAGAGCCGATGTTGTCGCCTGACATCGTCGGAGCCCTGTGGGCGCCCGACGAAGCGCAGGTCGACAACCGCGCCCTGGGCAACGCGCTCGCCATCGCCTTCCAGCGGTCCGGCGGCGGGTTGTCCGTCAACGAGCCGGTGGTTCGCGTCCAGCATGGCGCCGATGGCGTCCAGGCGCTGGAGACGCCCTTCGCCCGGCACGAGGCCGAGGCCTTCATCGTCGCGGCGGGCGCCTGGTCGGGAATGCTGGGCGGCCTGCCGCCCGGCGTCTTGCCGCCCGTCCGGCCGGTCAAGGGCGAGATGATCGCCGTGGCGCCGCCCGCCCATGCCGTGATTCCGTCGGCCGTGATTCGCGGCGGCGAGGTCTACCTGGTGCCGCGCCGCGACCGGCTGCTGATCGGCGCCACGATGGAAGATGCCGGCTTCGACAGCACGGTCACGCAAGCGGCCACAGATTGGCTGTCGCGCCGCGCCCTTCGCCTCATGCCCGATCTGGCGCGCTGGGAGGTGGTCGAGCGTTGGGCGGGACTGCGGCCCGCCGCGCCGGACGGCCTGCCGCTGCTCGGTCCCACCGGCATGGAGCGCTTGTTCGTCGCCTCGGGTCAGTTTCGCAACGGTATCCTCTTTGCACCGGCCATCGCTGAACACATGTCTCGTCTCGTTCTGGAACACGCGGCTCCGATCCCCGAATTCGATCCGCGGCGCTTCTTAGTGGGGACCAAGGCAGGCTAGGGGCTATCGTGAATCCGCAGTTCGTGGTGTTGGTGTTTGCCGCCGGTGTCGTGCTTCTGGCGCTGGGCGGGGAAGGCGTGATCCGCGGCGGGGTCGCCCTGACGCGCGCGCTCGGCGCCTCGCCGGTCGTCGTCGGCCTCTTCGCGCTCTCTCTCGGAACGTCGTCGCCGACGCTTGCCCTGGCGCTGCAGGGCTCGGCCGCCCGGCTTCCCGATCTTGCCGTCGGCGCGGTGATCGGCGCGACGCTGCTCAATCTGCTTCTCGTCCTGGGTCTCGGCGCCCTGATCCAGCCGATGTCGAGCCCGCCCAAGGTTGTGTGGCGCGACGGCGGTACGCTTCTGCTGGGATCGATCGCGCTGGTCCTGCTGTCCTGGCAAGGGCACATCACGCGGCGCGAGGGCGCGGCCCTGGTCGCGGGCTTCGTGATCTACGCCGTCGTCGCCATCGTCACCGATTGGCGGCGCTCGTCGGAGCATTCGGTGGCCTGCGCCGAAGCGGAAAAGCGTTCCATCGACCACAATCCCTCCATCGGCGTCGGCATCTTCGTGCTGATCGTCGGCGCCGTTTGCCTTCTGCTCGGAGCGCATTTCCTGACCGGCGGATTGCTTGGTCTGGCGACGCAGTGGAATCTGCCGGTCGCCGATCTCGCGCTCACGCTCGTCGCGCTGTCGGCCTCGCTGCCGGTCTTCGCCATGACGACGGTCGCAGCGCTGCGCGGCCACACCCAGCTCGCCATCGGCCATCTCATCTCCGCCAGCGTCTTCAATCTCTTCGGCGCGCTGGGCTGTGCGGCGCTGCTTCACCCGCTCAAGATTTCGCCGATCTTCGCCAGTTCTGACGTCTTCGCCCTGCTGGGCGCGAGCGCCCTGCTGCTGCCCCTGCTGTCGACCGATTGGCGCCTGACCCGCCCCAAAGCGGCCCTCCTGGTTTTGGGCTATATTGCCTATGTCGGGTTCCTGGCCTGGCGCCAGGGGCTCATCCCGCACGCCCTGTAGGGGATGGCATGACGGATTTCGCGCTTCACCCGCGCCTTGGGGCGGATACGACCTTCGTCGCCGATTGGCCGCTGTCGCGCGTGCTGCTGCTGAACGACGCGCGCTATCGCTGGCTGGTGCTGGTGCCGCGCCGCGCCGACGCGACGGAGCTCTATGACCTTGGCGACATCGACCGCGCCGCGCTGATGGACGAGATCGCACGCGCCTCGCGGATCCTCAAAGGTCTGGCCGGCGCCGCCAAGATCAATGTCGGCGCGCTTGGCAATCTGGTGCCCCAGCTTCACATCCATGTCGTCGCGCGCAGCCCGGGCGATCCCGCCTGGCCCGGTCCCGTCTGGGGCCATAGCGCGGCGCTCGCCTATGCCGCGCCGGTGCGCAACGCCTTCGTCGCCGAATTCCTAAAGGCGCATTAACCAGCCTGGCACGCCTGTTGCTCCTGATGTTCGCAGGAGAACCGTCGCCATGCAGGCAGAAGCCGCAACCGCCACGTCCGACCGCTCGACCGTCCTGGCCGCGCTGCAGCGCGCCTCGCAGGCGACCGGCGCCGATTTCGACTATCTGGTCGGCACCGCGATGCGCGAGTCGAGCCTCAATCCTTCAGCGCGTGCAAGCACTTCCTCGGCCACCGGCCTGTTCCAGTTCGTCGATCAGACCTGGCTCGGCACGGTCAAGACCTATGGCGCCAAGCACGGCCTCGGCTCCTTCGCCGACGCCATCACGCAGAGCTCGGATGGGCATTATCGCGTGTCCAATCCCGCCGACCGCTCGGCAATTCTTGCCCTGCGCAAGGATCCGCAGGTCGCCGCCCTGATGGAGGGCGAATATGCCCAGGCGACCCGCGCCACGCTGGCGAGCACGCTAGGCCGCGACGTCTGCGGCGGCGAACTCTATGCCGCGCACTTCCTGGGCACCGACGCCGCCTGCCGGTTGATCCGCATGCGCGACAGCCAGCCCGACGCCAGCGCGGCGCATGCCTTTCCCGCCGCAGCGCAGGCCAACCGCAGCGTGTTCTATCATTCCAACGGTGCGCCCAAGACCGTGCGCGAGGTCTATGACTGGACGCTGCGCCAGCCGGGCGGCACCGCCGCGCTTGCCGCCCCCCCGCCCAGCGACAGCGCCGCGACCTCGCCGTCCGTCCTCGTCGGCACCGCCGGCGGCGACGCGTCCGATACGTCGGACTTGCTCGCCAGCATCGCGTCGTGGCGGCCGAGCCACGGCTTCTTCTCGAGCGAGGCCGACGCCTCGGCGCCGACCTCTGCGATCCTCCTGTCGTCGGGCGTCATGGACGTTTTGTCCTCGCTGAGCCCGGTTGCGGATCGTCTCCCCGCCAACTAAAGCCATCGCGCCTTCCACGGGAGCCGCGATGCGCGCCGCGATAACATCGGTCTCGGCGGTGATGATCGCCATCTTGTTCGTGCAGACCGCCAACGGTCTGCAGACCAATCTGCTCGGCATCCGCGCCGGGCTGGAGGCCTTTCCCTATTGGGCCATCGGCATCGTCATGGCGTTCTATTATGTCGGCTACACGCTGGCGCCGCTGACCAGCCGCGCCATCATCGGCCGCTTCGGGCACGTCAACACGATGTGGGTCGGCACGGTCTTTGCGGCCCTCGCCATCGTCGCGCACGCCCTTCTCGTCACCCCCTACGCCTGGGCGGCGCTGCGCTTTCTGTCCGGCTTTGCGCTGTCGAGCCTCTATGTCGGCGCCGAGAGCTGGATTCACGACCGCGTCGGCAACGACAAGCGCGGCCGGGTCTTCAGCGTCTACATGGTCGTGCAGATGATCGCGCTGACGATGGCGCAGGTGCTGTTCAGCCTCGGCGATCCCAGGACGGCCGGCCCGTTCCTTCTCGCCGGGGGCCTGTTCCTCGTTGCCGCGGTGCCCGTCGCGCTCGCCCATCGCACCGCGCCGCACCGCGCGCCGCCCGAACCGCTCGACATCTGGAAGCTGTTCCGGGCTTCGCCCCTGGGCGCCATCGCGACGGTGCTGGCCGGCGTCACCTGGTCGATCGTGTTCACCTTCGGCCCGCTCTACGCGCAGAAATCCGGCTTCGACCTGACGCAAGTCAGTCTCTTCATGGCGCTCGCGATGATCGGCGGCTCGGTGGTGCAGTTTCCGATGGGCTGGCTGTCCGACGCGATCGGGCGCCGCGTGACGATCGGGCTGATATCCGTGGCCGGCGTCTTGGTGTCGCTGTTCGGCTTGTGGGCGAACGGCGAGGGGGAAATCGCGAAATACGCCGCGTCGCTGCTGACCGGCGGTCTGGTTTTTCCGATGTACGCCATCTCGGCCGCGCACACCAATGACCGCGTCGCGCCACAAAGCCGGGTTGCCGCTGCGGCAGGATTGATCTTGTTGTTCGGTCTCGGCTCGATCTTCGGGCCGCTCATCATCGGCGGTGCCATTTCCGGCTATGGCGCCGGCGGCTATTACATGGTGCTTGCCATCGGATCGGCGTTGAGCTTGGCGGCGGCTGTCGCCACTCGCTAGACTTCTCGCAAAACAAGCGAGGAAACATGTCCGAGACGCCCAAGCCGGCCGCCATGCCGGTGCCCGCCGCCACCATTCTGCTGCTGCGCGACGGCGACGAGGGCCTGGAAGTCTTCATGGTCAAGCGCCATCACCAGATCGACTTCGTCGCGGGTGCGCTCGTCTTTCCTGGCGGCAAGCTCGAAAAGGGCGACAGCGACGCGGCGCTCGAAGGTCACAGCGATTGCGACGCCGATTGGACGGCGCCGATGCGGGCGCTGGGCGCCGGCGCGATCCGCGAGGCCTTCGAGGAGTCCGGCATCCTGCTGGCGCGCGATGCGCGGACCGGCGCCTTCGTCACGGCCGAGCGCCTCCTGCCGCTGCAGCCCTATCGCGCCCTGCTCGAGACGCGCGCGGTCTCGCTCGCCGGGATGCTGGCCAAGGAAGACCTGCGCCTGGCGCTCGACCAGCTCGTGCCCTTCGCGCATTGGATCACGCCGGCCAATATGCCCAAGCGCTTCGACACGCACTTCTTTCTCGCCGTGTCGCCGGTCGGCCAGATCGGCAGCCATGACGGGCGCGAGTCCGTCGACTCGATCTGGATATCGCCGGGCAAGGCGGTTTCCGATCGCAGGCAATGGAACGTGATCTTCCCGACCAAGCTCAATCTGATGAAGCTGGACGGCGCCAAGACCGTCGCGGCCGCGATCGCCGCCGCGCGCGCGGACAAGGTGCTGCCCGTCACGCCCTGGGTCGAGAACGGACCGGACGGACAAATTCTGAAGATCCGCGGCGATGCCGGCTACACCCAGACCTCGGCCAACATGCGCGATGCGATGTAGGAATTAGACGGTCGCCAGCATTTCGGTGACGCGCGCTTCCAGTTCCTCCGCCAGCGCGGCGGCGGTCCTGTCGTTCGCGTCCTTGACCCGGTCGCGGAACACGACGCGGATCGCGGCGACATGCGCATCGACGAGCCCCAACGGAATCTCGGCCGAGGGTTGTACCGCATCGATGAGCCGCGACAGCGAGGCGGCGAGGCGCGCGATCATCGGAAAGCCGAAGGTCTCGCCTTCGCCCTTGAGGTCGTGGGCGGCGCGGAACAGATCGCTGCGTGCCGCCGCGCTCGGCTGCTGCGCGAAGAGATCGCGGCAATCGGCCAGGCGCCCCACATCGGTGGTGAGCCAGTCGTTGAACTCGCCCCGCAACTCCTCGACGGCGGCTTCCGCGCGGCGGATCGCGGCCACGTCGATACCGCCGATGGCGCTGCCGACCTTCGCCTTCAGGATGTTCGGCGGCATGAAGATTTCGATCGGAAGCTGACGCGCCATTCTACTCTCCTGCCGCTAGACCGTTTCGGCTTCGGCCATGGGTTCACTGACGCTCGCGCGGCGCTCGGGCCCGCGATACTCTTCCTTGCCGCGCCGCCTGCGGCAGGGACCGAAATAGGCCTTGGTGCGGACATACGGTCTGGGATGCTCGATGACCGACACCAGCCGCGTCATGATGGCGTTGACCGAGACCGGCTTGGCGAGGAATTCGTTGACGCCGGCGTCGCGGGCCTGGCGCACGTGATCCATCTGCGTATAGCCGGTCAGCATGATGATGGGCACGAAGGGGTTGGGCGTCTGGGGCGACGCGCGCACGTTCTTGACGATGTCGATTCCCGTCATCCCCTCCAGCATCCAGTCGAGGATGATGACGTCGGGATTGGCCTCGCGCAGCATCGACCAGGCGCGCTGGCCGTCCGATGCCTCGAAGATGTGCACCACGCCAAAGGCCTGCAGAATCGTGACGACGAGCTTCCGCATATGCGGGTTGTCGTCGACGACCAGCACCTTCAGCCTGTCAAACCGGTATCCGCCGCTCATCCTTGCCGCACCAACGCCGGGCGTGCCCTTCGAGGGCCACGTTAAGCGACGGTCATTAACGCCCTGTGAAGCCTGACGCGTTCAATCCACGAATTGCTCGGCAAGGATTCGTTCATCAAGGCTGTGTCCGGCGTCGAACAGCATGGTCATCGAGATCGAGCGGTCCTCCGCCACGTCCACCGCCTCGACGTCGCGCGCTTCCAGGTCGTCGGCCACCGCGCTGACGGGGCGCTTGTCGGCATCGAGCACTTCGAAGCGCACCCGCGCCCGGTGCGACAGCAGCGCGCCGTGCCAGCGCCTGGGCCGGAACGCGCTGATCGGGGTCAGCGCCAGAAGGTCGGCGTCGATCGGCAGGATCGGGCCGTGCGCCGAGAGGTTGTAGGCGGTGCTGCCGGCCGGCGTGGAGACCAGCACCCCGTCGCAGATCAGTTCGGCGATGCGCGGCTTGTCGTCGACCAGGATTCGGATCTTCGCGGCCTGCCGGGTCTGGCGCAGCAGCGACACTTCGTTGAACGCCAGCGCCTCGGTGACGCCCCTCTTGCCCACCGCGCGCATGCGCAAAGGATGAAGCAGGGCGGACTCCGCCGCGGCGAGTCGCGTCTCCAGGTCCTCCTCGTGATATTCGTTCATCAAAAATCCGACCGAGCCCAGATTCATCCCATAGATCGGTTTCTTGGCGGGCAGGAAATTGTGCAGCGTCTGCAGCATGAAGCCGTCGCCGCCCAGCGCCACCACGACGTCCGCCTTGGCGGCGCCGACGTCTTCGTGGCGGCCGCGCATGATCTTGAGCGCGGTCTGCGCGTCGGCCGCCGAGGCGGCCACGAAATGAAGCGCGGGAGGGGCCATCGCTCAGCCGCCCGTCAGCGACATGTGGCGCTTGACCGTGCGGTCGGTATGGCGGCGGTCGATCGCGAAGTCGTGGCCTTTGGGCTTTCGGCCGATCGCCGCGTCGATGGCGCCGCCCAGCGCCGCATCGTCGGGCGTGGCGCGCAACGCGTCGCGCAGATCGGCGCTGTCGTTTTGTCCCAAGCACATGAACAGCGTGCCGGTGCAGGTCAGCCGCACGCGATTGCAGCTTTCGCAGAAATTGTGCGTCAACGGCGTGATGAAGCCGAGCCGCCCGCCGGTCTCGACCACGCGCGCATAGCGGGCGGGGCCGCCGGTGCGGTATTCGGTGGCCGCGAGCGTGTAGCGCTCGGCGAGCCGCGCGCGCACCAGCGACAGCGGCAGGTATTGCTCCACCCGATCGCCGTCGACGTCTCCCAGCGGCATGGTCTCGATCAGCGTCAGATCGAAATCCCGCCCATGCGCCCAGCGCATCATCGCTTCGATCTCGTCCTCGTTGACGCCTTTCAGCGCCACCGTATTGATCTTGATCTTGAGGCCGGCCGCGTCCGCCGCGTCGATGCCGTCCAGCACCTGGCCCAGATTGCCCCAGCGGGTGATGGCGCGGAACCTGTCCGGATCGCGCGTGTCGAGCGAGACGTTGACGCGCTTGACCCCGGCCGCCGCCAGGTCGCGCGCGAAGCGGGAAAGCTGGCTGCCATTCGTGGTCAGCGTGACTTCCTTCAGACGGGATTTGCCGATCCGCGCGCCCAGCCGGTCGAACAGGCTCATCACATTGCGCCGGACCAAAGGTTCCCCGCCGGTGATGCGGATGCGTTCCACGCCCTTGTCGATGAAGACGTCGGCGAGGCGGCCGATCTCCTCCAGCGTCAGCACGTCCGCCTTGGGCAGAAACGTCATATGTTCCGGCATGCAATAGGTGCAGCGGAAGTCGCAGCGGTCGGTGACCGAGATGCGTACATAGCTGATGGAACGGCCGAACGGATCGATCATCCGGCCAATCTAGCAGGGCCGGGCGGTTAGTTGAACGGCAGACTTGCCAGCTCGGCCAGGGCGCCGGGCTTGGACACCGACGTGAACACGCGCTCCACCTCGGCGAGGTCGGCCGGGCTGAGCGAGGTCCGAAGGCTGCGCGACTGGCGCGACAGGTTGTGCACGGTGTTGAAAACGCAGCGGTCGATGCCGACCCCGCGGCAGGCGAGCGCCACGGCGCGCGGCCCGCCGTCGTAGAACTTGGCGCGCAGTTCCGCCAGCGGCAGGTTGACCATCTTGGCGAGCGCCAGGTCGAACAGATCGTGCTGGCCCTGATGCAGGACGCGCAGCAGGAACCCGGCCTTGAGCTGCCCGCCGATGGCGAGCTTGTCGATCAGCTTCTGCGCGCTTTCCGCGGGCGGCGTGCGCGGCGGCGCCGGCTCGTTCTTGACCACGGTCTCGGCTTCGGTCATCGCGGTCGACAGCCGCTCCGGCGCGATCGTGTAGTTCTGCACGATGAAGGTCTTCAGCGCATCGCTGACCCATTCGCACATCCGCGTCGCCAGCACGGGCGGCAGGTCGGAGCGTTGGGTGAGCGGTTCCTGCAGGCTGGCGATGCGGCGCGATTTCTCGACCAGCGTCTCGAACGCGAACGACGAGATTTTGGCGGTGGCGTTGCGCACGAGTGCCACGAGCACCGTCTCGGTGTCGCTTTTGGCGAGCGCTTCGGTCACCGGCTCGCCGATATGGTCGCGCGCGGCGACGGCTTCCTGATGCGCTTCGCTGGCCTCCGTCAGCAGTTTGAGGAAATCGGCATCGGTCAGAAGCGGGCTGCGCAGCAGCAGCGGACGCGCCACTTCGATCTTGTCGTCGGCCAGGAGCAGGATGAGGTCGTGCGGCGCGGTGGTGTCGTCGGCCAGCCGCTCGGCCAGCGCGATGCGGATCGCCATCTCGACGTCCCGCGTCAGCCGGCGCAAAATTTCGTGCATCAGCGCGCGTTCGCGCTCGTTGAGGCCCGTGCCCTGGATGCGATAGAGCGATGCGACCGCGAGGTAGATTTCCTCCCGGCTGGTGCCTTGCGGATTGACGGCGAGCTGGGCCAAACGACCCATGTCGCTCATGTCGTGCGCGGTAAGCCCCACAAGCCGCTCCGAAAATGCGTTCTGCATCCGGCCCTTCCGGCCGGACGAAACGAGTAGCAAATCGGTGTTAACAGCGTATTAATCTACTCCCCTGCCGCCGCCACCGACTGTCCCGGTTCGAAACATGCCGCTTGCCGAAGAGCCCTACATCCTGGCCATCGACCAGGGCACCACCACGACGCGCGCCATCCTGTTCGATGCCGCCGCCCGCCCCCTCGCCAGCCACGCCGTCGAGCTGGGGCAGATCTATCCGGCCAATGGCTGGGTCGAGCACGATCCGGACGAGATCTGGCAGGCGACGCTCGGCTGCTGCCGGGCCGCGATCAAGGGCGTGCCGGCCGCCGCGATCGCCGCCATCGGCATCACCAACCAGCGCGAGACGACGGTGATGTGGGATCGCCGCACCGGCCGTCCGCTGCACAACGCCATCGTCTGGCAGGATCGGCGCACCGCCGACCGCTGCCGCGCGCTCAAGGCGCGCAAGCTGGAGCCGAAGATCGCCGCCAAGACCGGGCTTCTGCTCGATCCCTATTTCTCCGCCACCAAGATGGCGTGGCTGCTCGACCGCGTCGCCGGATCGCGCCGGCGGGCACAGGCGGGCGAGGTCGCGCTCGGCACTATCGACTCCTGGCTGATCTACAATCTCACCGGCGGCGCGGTGCACGCGACCGACGTCACGAATGCCTCGCGCACCATGCTGCTCGATCTGGAGACGCTGGAATGGGACGACGAGTTGCTCAAGCTGTTCGACGTTCCGCGCACCGCCCTGCCGCAAGTGCGCGACAGCTCCGGCGAATTCGGCGCGGTGGCGGAGCGCTTGCTCGGCGCGCCGATTCCGATCCTGGGCGTCGCCGGCGACCAGCAGGCCGCCGCCTTCGGCCAAGCCTGTTTTAAGCCCGGCGAGGTGAAATCGACCTACGGCACGGGCTGCTTCGCCCTGGTGAACACGGGGCCTAAGAAGCCGACTTCGAGGAACCGCCTGCTCGCGACCAGTTTCTATCGCATCGGCAAGAAATCCGCTTATGCCATCGAGGGCAGCATCTTCGTCGCCGGCGCCGTCGTGCAATGGCTGCGCGATGCGCTGGGCGTGATCCGCAGCGCCGACGAGATCGAGGCGCTCGCCCGCACCGCCAAGGACGCCGAAGGCCTCTACTTCGTGCCGGCCTTCACCGGGCTGGGCGCGCCCTATTGGGACCCCGACGCGCGCGGCGCCATCGTCGGGCTCACGCGCGACATGGGCGCGGCCGAGATCGCGCGCGCCGCGCTCGACGCGGTCTGCTTTCAGACGCGCGATCTGCTCGAAGCCATGGCCAAGGACATGCAGCGTTCGGGCTTGCGCGCGCCCAAGGCGCTCAAGGTCGATGGCGGCATGGTCAAGAACGATTGGTTCTGCCAGCGCCTCGCCGATCTCACCGGCCTTCCCGTCGACCGCCCGCAAGTCACCGAGACCACGGCGCTCGGCGCCGCCTATCTCGCCGGCCTCGCGGTCGGTCTCTTCAAGGACACCAAGGACATCGCCGCCCGCTGGGCGCTCGACCGCCGGTTCACGCCCGCGCTGAAACCCGCCGCGCGCAACGGCCTCTATGACGGCTGGAAGACGGCCGTGAAGCGCGTGCGATGAGCGGGCCCGACACCGAGATGATGGCGCTGCCGACCGCGATCGCGCGCTTCATCGCGACCGGCAACGACGCGGTGCTGGGCGGCGTGTTCGCGCACGACGTCACCATCGTCGAGAATTTCGCGCCGCACATCTTCCGCGACGTCGCGACCTGGCGCGAGGCGATGCGCCATCACATCCACCCTTTGAGCGACATGGCCTTCAGCTTCGCCCCGGCACTCGACTACAGCGTGCATGGCGAGCGCGCCTATTTCTGTGTCCCCGTCACCTGGACCGGCAAGCTCCACGGCAGGCCGTTCCGCGAACTCGGCGGCAAATCCCTGGTTTTGACCAGGGAGGACGGCCGCTGGCGCCTCGCGGCCTATGCCTGGGCGGTGGTGGAGATGCGTTTTTTGTAAAATACGTCGTCATTGCCCGGCTTGTCCGGGCAACCCAATTTGGCCACCTGAAGAAAGATGGGTCGCCCGCATGAAGCGGGCGATGACGGTTGTTGGACTGTTGGTCGATAATGCCCTGTTTGACGGAAGCCTTGGGCAGGTCCAAAATTGCCGTTCGCCATTTGCCGGAGAATCCCATGAGTTCCGCCGCCCGCCAGATGCCCACCGTGGAAGATGTTGCCTCGCTGAAGGACAAGGTCTCCGCCGAGGAATGGGCGATCCGCGAGGATCTCGCCGCCACCTATCGCCTGGTCGCGATGCACGGCTGGGACGACATGATCTTCACCCACATCTCCGCCCGCATCCCGGGGCCGGAGCATCACTTCCTGATCAACCCCTACGGCCTTCTGTTCGAGGAGATCACCGCGTCGAGCCTGGTGAAGATCGACGTCGACGGCAACAAGGTGGAGGAGTCCCCGTTCCCGGTGAACGCCGCGGGCTTCACCATCCATTCGGCGCTGCACATGCACCGCGAGGACGCGGGCTGCGTCATCCATCTGCACACCACCGACGGCGTCGCCGTCTCGGCGCAGAAGGACGGGCTTCTGCCGCTCGACCAGCACGCGATGATGATCACCGGCGATCTCGCCTATCACGACTATGAGGGCGTGGCGCTCGATCTCGACGAGCGCCACCGGCTGGTGCACGACATCGGCGACAAGCATTCCATGATGCTGCGCAACCACGGCACGCTCACGCTCGGCAAGAACTGCGCCGACGCGTTCCTGCGCATGTTCTTCCTCGAACGCGCCTGCTCGATGCAGGTGCGCGCGCTGGCGGGCGGCGTGCAGCCCAACTGGCCCAACCAGGGCGTGCCGGAGAAGACGGCGGGGCAGGGCGCGATGGCGTTCAACGGCCTCGTCGGCGCGCTGGCCTGGCCGGCCCTGCGCCGCAAATGCGACCGGGTCGATCCGGGGTATAAGAATTGAATTGATCCTCCCCCGCAAAGCGGGGGAGGGGGACCACTTCGCGAAGCGAAGTGGTGGAGGGGCGGCCCCCTTCCGTCACGCCGCTGCGCGGCGCGCCACCTCCCCCGCTTTGCGGGGGAGGATCAATATGGAGAACACACCACATGAAATTCGGCGTCGGTCAGTCGGTCAAGCGCACGGAAGACATCCGCTTCGTCACCGGGCAAGGTCAGTACACGGACGACCTGCGCTTCGACAACGAGGCGCATGCCTGCTTTCACCGCACGCCGCACGGCCACGCCAAAATCCTCTCCGTCGACGTCGCCGCCGCGAAAGCCGCGCCGGGCGTGATCGACGTCCTCACCTATGCCGATATCGCCGCCTTCGGCGCCAAGCCCATGCCGCTGATGGCGCCGGTCAAGAACAAGGATGGCTCGCCGACGCGCACCTCGGCCAAGGAAGTTCTCGCCAAGGACCGCGTCACCTTCACCGGCGAGGCGGTGGCCATGGTGATCGCGGAAACCTATGCGCAAGCCAAGGATGCCGCCGAACTCGTCGCCGTCGAATACGAGGCGCTCGACGCCGCCGGCACGCTGTCCGCCGCGCCGCGCGGTCCGCAGATCTGGGAAACCGCGCCGAACAACGAGAGCTTCGACTGGCAGGACGGCGACGAGGCCGGCACGGCCGCCGCCTTCGCCGCCGCGGCGCATAGGATATCGCTCCAGGTCGTGCAGAACCGCGTCAGCGCCATGCCGATGGAGACGCGCAACGCCATCGGCCTCTACGACAAGGCCGCCGACGACTTCACCCTCTACGTCACCTCGCAGGGCGCGGCGAACATCCGCGGCGCGCTGGCGACGCGCATCCTCGGCCTGCCGGTCGAAAAAGTCCGCGTCATCACCAAGGATGTCGGCGGCGGCTTCGGCATGAAGGGCTTCCTCTATCCCGAACAGCCCGCCGTGCTCATCGCGGCCAAGAAGGTGGGCCGCCCCGTGCGCTGGTCGGCCGAGCGCACCGAGAGCTTCCTCGCCGACGACCACGGCCGCGACATGATCACCCTGGGCGAGCTCGCGCTCGACAAGGACGGCAAGATCCTCGCGCTGCGTTTCACCGGCACCGCGAACATGGGCGGCTACCTCTCCGTCTACGCGCCGTTCATCCCGACGCTCGCCGGCAGCCGCATCTTCGGCGGCGTCTACCGCATCCCCAAGGCCTACACGAACATCAAGGGCTACTACTCCAACACCGCGCCGGTCGACGCCTATCGCGGCGCCGGCCGGCCCGAGGCCGCCTATCTGATGGAGCGGTTGATGGACGTCGCCGCCGCGCAGACCGGCATCGACCCCGTGGAGATCCGCAAGCGCAATCTCCCCGCGCCGTCGGAGCTGCCTTACGCCAATCCCTGGGGCATCAAATACGATTCCGGCGACTATCCGCGCCTGCTGGTCGAAGGCCTCAAGCGCGCCGACCAGGCGGGCTTCGCCGCGCGCAAGGCGGCGTCGGCCAAGACGGGCAAGCTGCGCGGCTTCGGCTTCGCCTATTACGTCGAGATCACCGGCGCGGCGGGCCAGGAGCCGGCGGCGATCAAGTTCACCGACAATGGCGGCGTCGAGCTTTACTGCGGCACCCAGTCGAACGGGCAGGGGCACGAGACCTCCTTCGCCCAGCTCGTCGCCGAAAAGCTCGGCGTGCCGTTCGAATCCATCACGGTGAAACAGGGCGACACCAACTGGGTGAATGGCGGCGGCACCGGCGGCTCGCGCTCGCTCAACATGTCGGGCGGCGCGCTTCTGGTTTCATCGGACGAAGTCATCAAGAAGGGCAAGGTCGCGGCGGGCCAGGTGCTCCAGGCCGGCGGCAAGGATGTCGGCTTCCAGATCGTCGAGGGCGTCGGCACCTTCGCGGTCGCCGGCACCGGCCAGGCGATCAGCGTCGGCGAACTCGCCGTCACACTGAAGCGCGAAAAATTGCCGGGCTTCGAGAACGGCCTGGACAGCGACGGCCTCTATCAGGGCCAGGCGCCGACCTTCCCGAACGGCTGCCATGTCTGCGAGGTCGAGGTCGATCCCGACACCGGCCACACCGCCATCGTCTCCTATCACGTGCTCGACGATTTCGGCCGCGTCATCAACCCGATGCTGGTCGCCGGCCAGGTGCATGGCGGTATCGTGCAGGGGCTCGGCCAGGCGTTGCTGGAGAACATCGTCTACGACGAAAGCTCCGGCCAGCTTTTGACCGCGAGCTTCACCGACTACGCCATGCCGCGCGCCTCCGACATGCCGGACATCGACTTCAACTATGAAGAGATCCCGTGCGTCACCAATCCGCTCGGCGCCAAGGGCTGCGGCGAGGCGGGGACGGTCGGCGCGCTGCCGGCGGTGATGAGCGCCATCGCCGACGCGCTCGGCATCCTCCACATCGACATGCCCGCGACGCCGGAGCGCGTCTGGCGCGCGCTGCGCGAGAAGAAGGCGGCCTAGGATCCGTACGCAATTGAAGCTTATCCCATACCGTCATGGGCGCCCTTGCGGCGCCCATCCATCGCGCCCGCGTCTGCGGGCGCACGAGACTCTTCTCGGCGCGCCGACGCGCGCGCGATGGGTGGGCGGGTTAAACCCGCGCATGACGACCTTTTTGGGGGACCTCAATTGCGTACAGACCCTAATGGCCCTGGGGTGACGCCGCCGGCGGCGCGGCAGCCGCGATCGCCTTCTGCAGCGCGTCGCGCTCGTCGCAGCCGTCCGGGCACAGACGCGTCAGCTCGGCGAGCTGGCCGTTGGCCGAGCTGGCATCGTGCTTGGCGAGATAGAGTTCGCCCAGATATTGGTGCGCCGCCTTGTGATCGGGATCGCTGGCGAGCGCCCGTTGCAGATAGTCTTGCGCGAGACCGTAGTCGCCCACCATGGTGTGGGCGTAGCCTTCATAGCTGAGGACGGTCGCGCTCTTCGGCCGTGCCGCGAGCGCATTGTCGAGATAGGGAATCGCGTCGGCGAATTTCTCGTGATGGATCAGCCGGACCGCGGTGTAATACGGGTCCTCGTCCATGCTCGACGTTCCCTGCATCATCCCCGCGCCGCTCGATCCGGCGCCGCCCGTTCCGTTGTCGTGACCCCGCATGTCCTGCGCGAGCGCGGCGGCACCGAGCGCCGACACCATCGCCGCGGTTGCGAAAAGCGTGATGATCTTCATCTGGTCCCCCTGCGACGTTTCTTTTGATTTTACACCAACCGTGATTGATCTGGAACCGCCCGCGGTCCGGTGCGTCCGTGTGCTGAGAATCGCGAGCGCGCCCAGAGCGAATCGGCTGCGCGCGGCGCGGCAACGCCTTGAAAATTTGACACAGCTGTATCGCGGCCGCCACGGCGCGAAGTCGGGGACGATTGACTTGAGGCACAGCCGCGGGAGATGTTGACATCATGGAACCGACCGCACTTGCGAAGAACCCGGCCGATGCGCGCCCGATCCGGCGCCGGCCCGAAAGCCTCGCCAAGCTCAAGCGCGCCGCGCGCAAGCTGTTCGTCGAGCGCGGCTATCATGCGACGCGGCCGCAGGACATCGCACGCGAGGCGGGTCTGGGCCACGGCACGTTCTATCTGCACTATCCCGACAAGAAGGCCTGCTTCCTCGCCTTCGTCGACGATGCGCGCGAGGAATTGCACCGTTTCATGATCGCGCGCCAGCCCGCGGACACCTCGCTCGAGAGTCTGATCGCCGCGAACCTAAAGGCGATCTACGAATACTCCGCCGAGCATCCCGGCGTGCTCGCCGCCGCGATGACCGATGAGTTGGTGATCGACGCCGAAGGCGCGCAGGCGACGCCGTTGCTGGTGCGCTGGGGCTACGATTGGGGCCACACCGTGCGCGAGGCGATGCGCAACGGCATTGCGTGCACGACCTACGATGCCGACATCGTCGGCCAGGCGATCCTCGGCGCCATCCACCAGGTCGCCTCCGAAGGCGGCCGTTCGCAGCGCCCGCGCGAGGAAGTCCTCGACAACCTGACGCGCTTTCTCGTCAAGGCGCTGAAGCCCTAGCCCCTCTCACTCCCGCTCCCACCGGGACGCTTCATCCCAAGCGCCCCGGTGGAACCGTCAGTTCAAGGAATAGCTCAGGCCCGCCAGCAGCGCGTGGTCGGAAAAGTGCTGATGCGCGCTGTCGGCACCGTCGGACAGCGTGACGGATTCCGCCTGGCTGAAGCGATATTCGCCGAACAGCGATGTGCTGTCGCCGATGTCGGTCCGCAGGCCGGCCTCGGCCTGATACGCCGGCTCCCAGTCGCGGCCGCTGAGGCCGTTCACCGTGCCGCCGACATTCTCCACGCCGAGACCCGCGCCGACATAAGGCGTAAACCGTCCGTACGGCATCAGATCGTAGGTCGCGTTCGCCATCAGGCTCGTCGAGGAAAGATGGCCGATCGCCGGCACGCCCTTCAGCCGGTCGAGGCCCGCGTTCTGGTAGAGCGAATCCATCTCCACCCGCCAGCCGGTGCCGAAATCGTAGCCGAGCGCGCCGCCCACGGCGCCGCTTGCCTCGAAGTTTTCATGCCCGATGCCGGCCGTGGCGTCGTTCAGGTGCAGGTCGGGCAGCAGCGACACACCGCCTTCGCCGGCGACGTAGTAGCCGGGCTCTGCCGCCAGCGCGGCGGCGACGCCGAGGCCAAACGCGACCCCGAATGCGGCCGCGAACACGATCCTTTTTCTCATGACGTTCTCCTTGGTTGGGCCGGATGCCGTGACAGGCCATCCGCGCGTGGCGAGGCATGCGCCCGCCGCGTCGCGAAAGTGTGTCCCGGCGTCGCAAGAGCTTCGTCGGATTGTGCTTTTTGTGTCGCCGCGAGCTGTCCGCGCGGTGTCCCCGGTGTAATCCAAGCGTTGACAGCGATGCGCAACTGACAAACTATCAGTGCACAACGGCGCCGCGCCAAAAGGCGAAGAGCGCATGGCGGAGGATATTTCGATGACCAAGCTCGCCTATTCGCGCGACGAGATCATGGCCGACCATGCCTATGCGCGGCCGCAGATCGAGGCCGGCTACCGCCTGCATGGCGGTTTCGACGAACACGGCGCTTACGTCTCGCCGCGCACGCTCAACCGCTGGCCGGCGGTCAAGGCGTGGCAGGCGCAGCTGGCGACGCGCGGCGTTCCGGTGATCGACGCCACATTGCGGCTCTTGAAGCGCGGTCCCTATCCGACCGCCGCGCAGCAGAAATTCCTGCTCGGCCACGGCTTCGGCGAGACGCTGTGGAATTCGCTCACCATCACCGGCATCATCGAGGCGCGCGGCGGCATGCTGGCCCAGGCCGTGGCGCCCGACTTCCAGAAGATCGTCGTCGAGGATATTCACGAGACCGCGCTCGGCCATCTGAACAAGGGCCTGCTCGCCGCGCATGGCTATGACGAGGGCGGCCAGAAAGCGCTCGGCGTCGGCGGCCATGACGACATGTGGTTCGCGGTGCGCGACGCGCTGTTCGGCAAAAACGCTTATCCCATCCCCGAGGTGCCGCAAAGCATCGCGCGGCCCGAGACCGGCCGGCGCATGGCGCAGATTCCCAAGGAGCACGAGGACTGGATCCTGCTCCTGATGAACGTGCTGATGATCGAGGTGAAGGCGGAGAGTTTCTTCTCCTTCTGCCAGCAGGTGATGCGCGATCCGGCGAACTTCGCCGACCGCCGCGCCGCCGCCGTTCATTCCGCCGAACTCGTCGAGCGCATCCGCACCGACGAGGCGATCCATGTCGCCTACCTCGCCACCGTGATCTCGGAACTGCGCAGCCTCACGCTGCGCACCGTGGACGGGGGCACCGTCGCGGGCGCCTCGGTGATCGATCCGGTGTGGGAGCGGATGATCGAATGGCACGCGGTCACCACGGCGGATTACGGCCGCACCCAGTCGCGCGACGCGATCCTGGCGCGGCTCAAATCCAAACCCCGTGGCGCCGCGCTGGCCGCCACGTTCGACAGCCTGGAATATCCGCAAGCGGCGGCGTGATGTTCCTCCCCCGGCTACGGGGGAGGGGACCAAATCGCGGAGCGATTTGGTGGAGGGGGGCGGACGCCTTGCGCCTTTTCACATGTCTTATCAGTCCTGCGTCCACAGCGAGACGGTGAGGCCGCGCTCGACCAGCGCGTTCTGTCCCGCCGGCGAGTAGAACGCGCCCAGCTGCATCGACCAGTGCCGCGTCAGCTTGCGCACAAAGGACAGTTCCAGCTTGTGGCTGCGGTAATAGGTGTAAGGCGGCCGCGCGTCGCCGGCGCTCACGATGTTGAAGCTCTGCAGCATCAGCATCGAGCGGCGCGTCAGCCACAGTCCCGCGGTCAGGTCGATCGGCGTCTCGTTCGGCCGCGGATGGGTGATCCAGCGCTGCGCGATCTGCAGATCGGCGAAGCCGTCGCGCCCCAGCAGCTTGAAGCTCGTGCCATAGAGCAGGCGCAGCTCGATCTGCCGGCCGGAGGCGTGATTGAAGGGGCTGGCCGTCGAGGACGACAGATCGAACGCGCCGGCGGTCTTGTAGGACGCCTGCAGCGCGAGCTTGCCGTCGCGTCCGTCAAGCATCAGCCGCGCGCCGGTCTCGACCGAGAGGTTATGGGCCTTGGCCGGTGCCAGGCCGGGCGCGGCGACCAGCGCCGAAACATAGTTCGGCGTCGCGAAAAGCGTCAGCGCGCCCGTCAGTCCGTATTCGAAGCTGTTCTGCAGGAAGAGCTTGCTGAAGCTGACGGGAACGCGCGCGCGGCCGTTGTCGTCGAAGCTTTGCGTCGCCGCGCTCTGCGTCGTGGCGGTGAACACTTGCCAATGGCCGCTGGGCAGCGTCCAGGCGCCGGCCTGCGCCATGCTCCAGGTGGCGAGGACGGCGATGACGGCCGGGACGCCGCGCATGCGCCGTCACAGCCTTTGCCGGCTGATGCCATGCGCCGTCTTCTCCCAGAGGAACGGATTGGTGGCGAGTTGCGCCAGCCCGCGCCACGCCGCCGCCGAGATCATGCTCCAATACACCGCGACGCTGAGGCCATAGGGCGCCAGCTCGCGGCGGCCGCGCCGGAACGGACTGGCGATCGCCAGCGCGGTCAGCAGCAGGTTTCCCGCCGCCAGGCTCGACAGCGACACGTCGCGCGCCGTCGCCTGCTCGGTGAACAGCGAGATCGCGAAGGTCAGCCACAGCAGCGGGGCCGCCAGCGCCGCCGCCACCGAACCGCCGATGAAGAAATGGAAGGCGAGAAATCCCTTCAAGCCGGCGCTGCGCGCCAGCGCCAGCGGCCGGCGCGTATGCACCAGCCAGGTCTGCATATAGCCCTTCATCCAGCGCGAACGCTGCTTCAGCCAGACGTCGAGCCGGTTGGGCGCCTCCTCGAAGGTGGTGGAGTCGAGCATCGCCACGCGGCGGCCGAGTTGCGCGATGCGGATGCCGAGATCGGCGTCCTCGGTCACGTTGAACGGATCCCAGCCGCCCAGCTCGCGCAGGATGTCGGTGCGGAAATGGTTCGACGTCCCGCCCAGCGGCATCGGCACGCCGAGCCGGTCCAGCGCCGGCAGCAGCATGTCGAACCACAGCGCATAGTCGAGCGCGAACAGTTTCGTCAGCCAGTTCTCCGACGCGTTGTAGAAGTTCAGCCGGGCCTGCAGGCAGGCGAGGCTTGCCGGATTTCCGGCGAAGGCCTGCACGGCCTTGCGCAACTGGTCCGGTTCCGGCCGATCCTCCGCGTCGAAGATCACGGTGAAGGCGCCGCGCGCGAAGTGGAGCGCGTAATTGCAGGCTCTCGGCTTGGTGCGGGGATGTCCGGCCGGGACGGCGACGATCTCGAACGGCCCCTGCGATTGGATCGCGCGCGCCGCGGCGATGGTCGGTGCGTCGTCTTCTTCGACGACGAATTTGATGTCCAGCTTGTCCTTGGGATAGTCGAGCCGGCCCAGCGCCTGTGCCAGCGGCGCCAGCATGTTCGCCTCGCGAAACAGCGGCACGAGGACGGTGTAGAGCGGCAGCTCTGTTTCGGGGATCGAGGGCGCGACGATGTTCGCGCGCGGCGAGATGAGCGACAGCGCGGCGCGAAACAGCGTCCCGGCCAGGAAAGCCAATGACAGCAATGCGGTCAGTTCCTGCCAGCTCGCCGCGGGCGCCAGAACGGCGATGGCGATCGGCAGAGCAACAGCCAGGCCCAAGGCGGCGATCTGACCTTTCGCAATGACGATGTGCGCGGACATCTCGGGGCGCAACCGCGCCAGGCCGAAGGCCGCCGCATCGGCCAGCCGGGCGCGCTCCGTCGGGGACAGGGCGTCGGCCCGATCCGGACACACGAAGTCGCGGACGCGCTCCTCCGCCATGGAATCCCCCAAGGACGACGATGGAACAGACGCGGAAGGCGGCCCGGAAACTGGGCCGTTGCGATGATCGGGTGGGTGGAAGACGCACGCAGGAACACGCGTGGTGCAAATCTTTCCCGTCAAGCACTTGGTTGAGCAATATAATTCTACTCAACCGGCGGTTAATCACCGCTCGGCGGAGGGCTGTACTTGCGAATGAGTTGCGATTACATATAACAACGACATAGAGGCCACCCATGCTCCGATATGCCCTTGGCGCCAGCGCCGCTCTGATGCTCCTGACCCTTCCGGCCCTGGCCGATGCATCCATTCCCGTGGCCTTGAAGGACCACAGGTTCACGCCCGCCACGATCCATGTGCGCGCTGGCGTGCCCAACGTGATCGTGCTGACCAACGGCGACGACGCAGCGGAGGAATTCGATTCGACCTCGCTCAAGGTGGAGAAGGTCGTGGCGGGGCATAGTTCCGGCAATGTGCGCCTGCGGCCGCTGTCGCCCGGCCGCTATCCCTTCATGGGCGAATATCATTCCCAGACGGCGCAAGGCGTCGTCGTCGCGGAGTAGGTCATGCTGTCGGCGCTCATCATCGTCTTTCGCGAAGTCATCGAGGCGGGTCTGATCGTCGGCATCGTGCTGGCCGCGACCAGGGGCGTCCTCGGGCGCGGTCTGTGGGTTGCGGGCGGCATCGCGGGCGGTATCGCGGGCGCCTGTCTGGTGGCGGCGTTCGCGGGCGAGCTTGCCAACCTGTTCCAAGGCTCCGGCCAGGAATTGTTCAACGCTTCGGTGCTGCTGCTCGCCGTCGGCATGCTCACCTGGCACAACGTCTGGATGGCCGGCCACGGCCGCGAGATGGCGCGGGAGATGCGCGCGATGGGCGCCGCGGTCTCCGCCGGCCAGCGCACGCTGACCGCCATGGCGATCGTGGTCGGCGTCGCGGTGCTGCGCGAAGGCTCGGAGGTCGTGCTCTTCCTCTACGGCATTGCGGCACAGGGCGGCACGACCACGGCGTCCATGCTGGCGGGCGGCACGCTCGGCCTGCTGGGCGGCGCGGCGGTCTCGGCCCTGATGTATTTCGGCTTGCTCACCATTCCCGCGCATCGGCTGTTCGCGGTCACCGGTTGGTTGATCACCTTGCTCGCGGCCGGCATGGCCTCGCAGGCGGCGCTCTTCCTGCAAAATGCCGGCGATCTTCAGTTCTGGATGATGCCGCTCTGGGACACGTCCTGGCTGCTGTCGGACGGCAGCATTCTCGGGCGGTTGATGCACACGCTGATCGGCTACACCGACCAGCCCGACGGCTTGCAGGTCGCCGCTTATCTTCTGACCGTCGCGACCATCACCGTGCTCATGCGTGTCGTGAACCCGCCTAGGCGCGCGCCGGCCCGCGCGTTGAGCCCGGCCGAATAGTCAGATCGCCGCATACACCGCCTCGATCAGCGCCCGGTTGCGCGGGTTCTGCCAGCGCGGGCCCATGTCGTTCGTCACATAGCCGAAGGCGATCCCACTTTTGGGATCGCAGAAGCCGAGCGAGCCGCCCGCGCCAAAATGCCCGAAGGCGTCCGGATTGGGTCCCAGCGGCCGCTCCGGCTGCGTCAGTTGAAAGCCGATGCCGAAACGGCTCGGCCGCTGATTGATCACGTCCGGACCGTTGACCTGTTCGGTCGTCGCCGCCGCGAGCGCCGCGCGGCTCAAAATGCGCACCCCGTCGATCGCGCCGTCCTGCGCCAGCGCCGCATAGACACGTGCCACCGCGCGCGCGTGGCCGTGGCCGTTGGTCGACGGCACCTCCGCTTCGCGCCAGCGCGGATCATTGACCCAATGCGCGCCGGAAAAGCCGGGTGGGTTCCAATAGGTGTTCCAGCGCATCAGCGCATCGTCGTCGGCGATCTGCGGTTTCGGCGGCGAACCGGGCCACAGGAAGTCCGAGACGCGATGATGCTCGCGCGCGGGCAGGCCGATATGGATGTCGGCGCCGAGCGGCCCGGCGACATCCTCGCGCAGCAGCGTGCCGATGCCGCGCCCGTCGATGCGCCGCACCAGTTCGCCGGCGAGAAACCCATAGGTGTTGACGTGATAGCCATGCGCGGTGCCCGGCTCCCACCACGGCGCCTGCTGCGCCAAAGCCTCCGTCATCGTCGTCCAGTCGAGCGCGGCGCCGTCCGGCAGCTCTTTGCGGATCGCCGGCAGGCCCGCCTGATGCGACAGCAATTGCCGCACGGTGATCGCGCCCTTGCCGCCCTGCTCGAACTGCGGCCAATAGCGCGCGACGCGCCCGTCGAGATCGAGCTTGCCGGCATCGACCAGCCGCATGCAGGTGATGGCGCACAAGGCCTTGCTCACCGAGAACACGTTGACCAGCGTGTCGCGCGCCCAGGGAACCTGGCGCGCGGTGTCGGACCACCCGCCCCACAGATCCACGACCGCTTCGCCCCTGTGCCAAATCGCGACGGCGCCGCCGCGCTCGCCGCGTTGCGTAAAATTGTCTGCAAAGGCGTCGCGCACCGCTTGGAACCGCGCCGCGCAAAATCCGTCCACGGGAACGCTCATGGCGCAATATACCGCGCAAGCTTCAGATGCATAGAAACCGAACGATCGGTTTGCACCTTTGGTAATCCGCCGCTGACATCCTCACCAGATGAGCGACATGCCGCTGCCCACCGAACAGAGCGACGCGACGTCCCAAGTCGCTGACGCAACCGTTGCGGAAGCGCCGGCAACGTCCGACTTGCCGGCCATGCCGCGCCAGCGCCTGCCGCGGCGCGCCGACCTGGCGCAATTGCTCGACGGCAAGCCGAATGAGGGTGAAGCGAAAGACCAGCCGCGCGTCGCCGATGTCTGGCTCGAGCGCCGCTTGCGCGTGTTCGAACGGCAGATGACCGCCGTGGAAGCGCGCCAGGACCAGGTCGAGAAGAGCGCCCGCGCCGCCGCCGAAGCGGCGCAGCGGGCCATCGACGCCCTGCAGGCGACGGTGAAGGCGCTCGAAGACCGCGCCGGCGCGGCCGAAGCCAAGGCCAAGACGGCCGCCGCCGAGGTCCGCGCCGCGCTGAACGAAGCGACCCTGCGTCTGCAAACCGTCGAGAGCGTCGCCCGCGCCGCGTTGTCCGAGACCGCGCCGGCGGACTCGGCGCCGCCATCGCCGTCTTTGGATTCTCCCGCGCCGGATGTCGCTGCCGAACCGGCGCCCGCGCCGCCGGACACGGCCGAACACACCGATGCGCCCGCGCCGCGCTCCTATCTCGACGACGTGCGCCGCTCGGTCGCCGCGGCCAGCGCGGCGGCGCAGGATGCCGAGGCCGCCAGGAAGCCGAAGGGTCTGGGCAGCATCACGCGCTATCTGCTCGGCAGCCTCGCCGTTCTGGCCCTGTTCGCGACCGGCGCCGGCGTGGCGTTCAGCAAGGGCGTGAGCGACGGCCGTCACGATGCCTTGATGCACGCCCATCGCGCGCGGCACCTGTCCTTGGAAGATATCGCGCGCACGCCGCTCGATCGGCTGACCGCGCGCGCCCAGGCCGGCGACGCCGTCGCCGAGCTTGCCGTCGGCCTGCGCTATCTGGACGGACCCGACAAAAATCCCGCCGCCGCGTTCCGCTGGATCGCGCGCGCGGCGGTGCAAGGCCACGCCGTCGCGCAGTATCGCTTGGCAACGCTCTATGCCGCTGGCAGAGGAACTTCTGCAGACCCGGCGCGCGCGCTGTCATGGTTCCGTGCGTCGGCCGCGCAAGGCAATCGCAAGGCGATGCACGCGCTCGCGATCGCTTATGCGCAGGGGCAGGGCACGGCGAAGAACCCGGCGGAGGCCGCGCGCTGGTTCTCCCGTGCCGCGAGCCTGGGCTATGTCGACTCCGAATTCGATCTGGCCGTGCTGTACGAACGCGGCGAAGGCGTGCCGCAAAGCCTGCTCGATGCCTATAAGTGGTATGCCGTCGCGGGTCGCCAGGGCGATCGCGAATCGCAATTGCGCGCCGAGGCGCTCAAGCTGCAGCTCGGCGTCGACGATGCCGCGGCCGCCGAGCACGTGGCCCAGGCGTTCCACCCGGCGCCCTATGCGTTGTCGGCGAACATCCTCTAGCCCGGAATCACGGCGCCGGCGGGCTGCGGTTGGCGCACGCCGTCCTGCTGGCTTCCGAAGTGGCGGGCATAGACCTTCGTGAACTCGGCGCCCAGCAGGAACACCTGCGCCGAATAATAGGCCCAAAGCAACATCACGATCAGACCGCCCGCGGCGCCATAGGGCGTCGCCAGGCTCGTCGTCCCGAAATAGTAGCCGAGCAGGAATTGTCCCAGCTGGAACAGGATGGCCGTTCCGATCGCGCCGACCGTCACATCGCGCCAGGCCAGGTCCTTGTTCGGCACGATCTTGTAGATCGCCGCGAACAGCAGCCACATCAGACCGGTCGAGATCGCCAGATTTGCGATCCCCAATGCGAGCGCGCTGAGCGGGGTGTTCTCGTCGATGTAGTGGCCCAGCGCGGCGATCGTCGCCGTGAACACCATGGAGATCAGCAGGAGGAAACCCAGCCCCACCACGAGGCCGAGACTGACCGCGCGGCCGCGGAGCAATCGCAGGAGCAGCGAGCCCTTGGAGGGCGCGCGCCAGATGACGTTCAGGGCGTCCTCGATCTCGCCGAACACGCCCGACGTGGTCAGGACGAGCGTGGCGACGCCGATGATGCCGCCCAGCAGGCCGTTGGAGGTGCCCGGCGCGTTGCGGATCGCCAGCGTCAGCATCTCCAGGCTTTCGCGGCCCATCAGACGGGAGAAATAGTGGATCGCGGCCTGGCTGGCCTCCTTCCGTCCGAAGCCGAGGCTGGCCACCATGACCGTGACGAAGAGCGTGGGCGCGATCGCGGTCACGGCATAGAACGCGATGGCCGCGCCGCGCGACAGCGCGCCGTCCTCGACGAACGCCTCGAAGCCCTCGACCACGAGCGGCCAATAAGACGCGAAACCGGTTCCCCGCATACGGGAACAACGCACGCCGCGGCCGCCTGTTGCACCGAAGCGTAACCCTCGCCCATGCGTTGTCGTTCTGGAGGTTTCCGCGTGACCGTTGTTCCGACGCCCGATTCCGGCTGGCATGTCGCATGGTTGCGGACCCGCGCCGGCATCGGTCGCGCGGCCGTCTTTGCCCACCGCAGGCTCTTCGCCGGCGCCTGGACCGGGCTGCGCGTCGCCAAATGGGCCGGTACCGTTCTGCTGGCGTTGGTCGCGGCGGGCGTGCTTTGGCTCTATTTCCTGGATTGGAACACCATGCGGGGGCCCTTGGCGCGCTATGCCTCGATGCGCCTGGGGCGGGCCGTGCGCATCGACGGCAACCTCGACGTCCACATCTTCAGCTGGACGCCGCGAATCTCGGCCGGCGGGATCAAGATCGCCAATCCCGACTGGGCGGGTCGCGGGCAGGCGGCCGACATCCCGCACCTGGCCTTCAGCATCCGGCTCGTTCCGTTCATCCTCGGGCGCACCATCCTGCCGCTGGTGCAGCTCGACCGGCCGGACATCGTCGTCGTGCGGCGCGCGGACGGCGTCGTCAACTGGGACTTCGGCCAGGGTCATACCGGCTGGAGCATTCCGCCCATCCAGCGCTTCCTGGTGCGCGAGGGTCGTCTGCGCATCGACGATCGGGTGCGCAAGCTGCTGTTTGCCGGCACGGTCTCCTCGCAGGAATATGCCGGCGCCGGCGGCGCGGCGTTTCAGCTCACGGGAGACGGCACCCTCAACGGCAAGCCGTTCACGGCGCAGATCCATGGCGGCCCGCTCATCCATGTCGACGAGAGCAGGCCCTATGCGTTCACCGCGGGCGTGCAGGCCGGCGCCACCCATGTGACCGCCGACGGCGCGATCGCGCATCCCTTTCATCTGGGCCAGTTCGCCGCCGCGACCACCTTCTCCGGCGCCAATCTGTCGGATCTATACGAGTTGACCGGGCTGGCGATGCCGCACACCGCGCCCTATCGGATCGGCGGCAGGCTGGTGCGCGACGGGGCGCAATACCGCTTCGAGAATTTCTCCGGCACGGTCGGCAGTTCGGATCTTCGCGGAAGCCTCGCCGTCGATGCATCCGGCGCCAAGCCGTTCGTGCGCGGCGCCGTCGCTTCGAAGGTGCTCGACTTCAAGGATATCGGCCAATTGTTCGGCGGCCTTTCGCCGGCGGCGGCGCAAAGCGGCCGGCTCCTCCCCGACCTGCCGCTTCATATCGATCGGCTGCGCCAGATGGATGCCGATGTCGACTACGATGCCGGCGCGATCCGTTCGCGCGATTTTCCGTTGCGCGGCGTGCACACCCATATCGGCCTGAAGGGTTCGGTGCTCCTGCTGAAGCCGCTTGCCTTTCAATTCGCCCGCGGCCGGCTGAGCGGCCAGTTGCAGATCGACGCGCGCCGCGCCGTGCCGGTCACCAGCGTCGATGCGCGCGTCACCGATCTGCGGTTCGAGGAATTCGTCGCCGGCAATCCACCGCCCGTCGAGGGTTTGGTGGAAGCGCGCGCCGTGCTCAGCGGCAGCGGCAACAGCGTGCGCAAGGTCGCCGCAACCGCATCGGGCCGCGCCATGCTCGTCGCGCCGCGCGGCAAGTTTCGCGAGGCTTTCGCCGAACTGACCGGCATCGATCTGCTGAACGGCCTCGGCCTTCTGCTGGCCGGCGACAAAAGCAGCACGGGACTGCGCTGCGCCGTCGCGGATTTCTCCGCGCAGGGCGGCGTGCTGCACGCGCAGCGTCTGTTGTTCGATACCGAGCCGGTGCGGGTGGAAGGCTCGGGCAACATCGATCTGAACGACGAGACCTTGAACCTCCAGGTGATCGGCAAGCCGAAGGAATTTCGCATCGGCCGCCTCCACGCGCCGATCACCCTCACCGGCTCGCTGGCGCATCCGTCGATCGGCATCAAGCCCGGCGGCGCGTTGCTGCAAGGCGGACTGGCGGTGGTGCTGGGCTTTCTCTTTCCGCCCGCCGCCATCCTGCCCTTCGTCGATCCCGGCCTCGCCAAGGACGCCAATTGCGCCGGCCTGCTGAGCAATGCCGGGGCGAAGGGCGCGCCGGTCAAGAAATGAGAACCACGCGGGCGGGCAAAGTAGGGTTGGCGTGGCGGCTGCTTCGCCCGCCCGCCAACAAAAAATGGTGCCGGCTACAGGACTCGAACCTGTGACCCCCTGATTACAAATCAGGTGCTCTACCAACTGAGCTAAGCCGGCGCGCCGTGGCGATGGATACGGAAAATGGGCCGGCGAGGCAACCGAGACTCGTCTGCCGACCCTGCGCCAAGCCCTCGGAACCGCTGGGATTTCCCCGCCGCCGCCCGCCCTTTGCAAAGCCGCCGTCCCGGCTTTAAGGCTGGACGGATGCGCGCCGACCGTTAATCTGCGCGCCCTTTGTCCGGCCGAAAGCGAAGCATGAAACGCGTCCTCATCACCTCCGCCATTCCGAGCGTCAACGGCGTCAAGCATCTGGGCAACCTCGTCGGCTCGATGCTGCCGGCCGACGTCTTCGCGCGCTTCTGCCGCGCCCGGGGTTACGAGACGCTCGCGATCTGCGCCACCGACGAGCACGGCGCGCCGATCGAACTCGCGGCGGCGGAGGAGGGCATCTCGGCCCGCGAATTCAGCGACAAATGGCATCTGGTGCAGAAGGACCTGGGCGAGCGCTTCGGCCTCTCCTGGGATCATTTCGGCCGCTCCTCGTCGGACCAGAATCGCGAGCTGACCTGGCATTTCGCGCGCCGGCTCTGGAACAATGGCCATCTCGACGTGCGCACGACGAAACAGGCCTATTCGGCGACCGACGGCCGCTTCCTGCCCGACCGCTATGTCATCGGCACCTGTCCGCATTGCGGCTACGCCAACGCGCGCGGCGACCAATGCGAGAACTGCACCCGCGTGCTCGATCCGATCGACCTGATCGATCCGCGCTCGGCGGTGTCGGGCGCCAAGGACATCGAGATCCGCGACAGCGTGCATCTCTTCCTCAAGCAGTCGAAATTCGTCGACGAATTGCGCGCCTGGATCGCCGGCCACAAAAACGATTGGCCGCTGCTCGTCACCTCCATCGCCAACAAATGGCTGGACGAGGGGCTGCAGGATCGCGGCATCACGCGTGACCTCGAATGGGGCTTTGCCGTGCCCGACGACATCGCCGACGGCCAGCTCAAGGGCAAGGTGTTCTACGTCTGGTTCGACGCGCCGATCGAATATATCGGCGCGACCAAGGAATGGGCCGACAGCCGCGGCTATGACGAGGAGGCGTGGAAGAGCTGGTGGTTCGACGCCAAGGACGTCAGCTACTACGAATTCATGGGCAAGGATAACGTGCCCTTCCACACCATCATCTTCCCCGCGATGATCTTAGGGACCGCCGAGCCGTGGAAGAAGGTCGACCGGCTGAAGGGCTTCAACTACATCAACTACGACGGCGGCAAGTTCTCCACCTCCGGCAAGCGCGGCATCTTCATGGACGGCGCGCTCGAAATCCTGCCCGCGGATTACTGGCGCTACTATCTGATGGCGAATGCGCCGGAGAGCTCCGACTCCAACTTCACCTGGGAGCACTTCGCCGGGGTCATCAACAAGGATCTCGCCGACGTGCTGGGCAATTTCGTCAACCGCGTCACGAAATTCTGCGCCGCGCGCTTCGACGCCAAGGTGCCGGGCGAGGGCGAATACGGCGACGCGGAAGCGGCGCTGTGCGCCCGGCTGGAGGCGCTTCTTCTTCAGTATACGGAGTACATGGAGGCCTGCGAGTTCCGCAAGGCGCTCGCCGAGCTGCGCGCCATCTGGGTCGCCGCCAACGAATACATCACCGCCGCCGCGCCCTGGACCCATTTCAAGACCGACCGCGCGCAGGCTGCGGTCGGCATCCGCATGGGTCTCAACCTGGTGCATCTCTTCGGCCATCTCGCCTGGCCGGTCATGCCGACGGCCGCGCGCAAGATCCACGAGGCGATCATGCCGGCGCCGCCGATCATCCCGTGGCCGGACGAACCGCTGGCGCAATTCCTGGGTCAGCTCGAAGCGGACCATCCCATCGCGCCGCCCGACGTGCTGTTCGCCAAGATCGCCGACGAACAGATCGTGCAATGGAAGGACCGCTTCGGCGGCGCGTCGTGATCGTCGCGCGGCTCACGCCCGGCGAGGCGGAAGACTTGCGCGAGATCCGGCTGGAGGCGCTGCGTCGGCATCCCACCGCCTTCTCTGCCGATCCCGGTATCGAAGGCGCTCTCGCGATCGAGACCTGGCGCGAGCGCATCGCCGGGCGCGTCTGGTTCGGCGGCCGCATCGACGGCCGTCTCGCCGGCATCAACGCCTTTTCGACCGAGGACTATTCGAAGAAGACCGCGCATGTCGCCCATCTGGGCGCGATGTATGTGCGCGAGCCCGCACGCGGCAGCGGCCTCGCCGACGCGCTGATGGAGAATTTCTTCGACTACGCGAAGGGCCGGGCGGAGATGGCGGTCTTGACCGTCGAGGCGTTGAACCGCCGCGCCATCGCGCTATATAAAAGACACGGCTTTGAGATCACCGGCCGCAAGCCGCGCTCGATGAAGGTCGACGGGGCGTTCCACGACGAGCTGGAAATGTGGGGGGAGGTCTGACCCCACGCGCGATCTCGAAAACAATTATATTGCCGAAACCAATGTAAGATATTGTTTTCACTTAATATCTTGTCATCCCGGCCAAGCGCTGCGTAAGCAGCGCGCCGAGCCGGGACCCATCGTGACGCCTCTCGATGGGTCCCGGATCGAACGCTGTCGCGTTCGTCCGGGATGACAATGGGGTGATAGGAGCAATCTAAACCCGCGCCCAGCCCTCGCGGCCCAAGGCTTCCATCGGCTGGAAGCGCGTCTTGTAGGACATCTTCTCGCTGCCCTCGACCCAATAGCCGAGATAGACATGCGCCAGCCCGCGGCTTCGCGCGTCGCGGATGTGATCTAGGATCATGTAGGTGCCCAGGCTGCGCGCATCCTCGCCGGGATGAAAGAAGCTGTAGACCATCGACACGCCGTCGCGCAGCACGTCGGTCAGCGCGCAGGCGATCAGCGCACCCGGCTTGCCGTCGCGCGATGCGCGGCGGTACTCCACGATCTGCGTGTCGACCGGTGTCTCCTCCACCATCGCGACGTAGTCGAACAGGCCCATGTCCGACATGCCGCCGCCGGCATGGCGCGAGTCCAGATAGGTTCTGAGCAGCGCGAACTGTTCGCGCGTCGCCTCCGCGACCACCTCGCTGCGCACCAGATCGGCGTTGCGCTTGTCCACGCGGCGGAAATTGCGCGACGGCTCGAACCCGTCGACCAGGATGCGCACCGAGACGCAGGCCGAGCAGCCCTCGCAGGCCGGGCGGTAGGCGATCGATTGGCTGCGGCGAAAGCCGGAATGGGTCAGCGCCTCGCTCAAGGGCTGGGCAAAGGTGCCGGAGAGGCGGGCGAAGACCTTGCGCTCGACTCGGCCGGGCAGGTACGGGCAGGGCCCGCCGGGCGTGAGAAAAAACTGCGGTACGCGTGCGTTTTGCTGCTCTGTCACGTGCGAACCAGGGCTCCGACGCGGCAACTATGACAAAACTTCGCCCCGCCGCGCCAGAGCCATGCGCGGTCTAGGTGAAGAGCGCGCCCTCGGCTACAGCTGATGGCCGGGCGGAACCGGCGGCGCCTCGCGCAACAGCACGATGCTGAGGCGCCGATTGGCCGAGGCGTTGGGATCCTCCGGCAGAAGCGGCTCCGATCCCGCCTTGCCCGCCACCTCATAGATGCGGTCCTGGTCGAGGCCGCCAGAGGCGAGCAGCGCGCGCGCCGCGTTGGCCCGCGCCGACGAAAGCTCCCAATTGGTCATTCCGCCCGGTCCCTCGAACGTCGCCGACTCGGTATGGCCGCTGATCGAGACGCGATTGGGGAGCCGGTCGATGATCTTGCCGATCTCGGCGAGCAGCCGCTTGGTGTAGGGCATCGGCTCGGAGGTTCCGGCTTGGAACATCGGCCGACCGTCCTGATCGACGAGCTGGATGCGCAGTCCCTCGGGCGTGTTGTCGATGAGGACCTGCTTGGACAGCGTGGCGATGTCGGGATTGTCCTGGATCGCCTGATGGATCGCCTCGGCGGCGTGCGCGAAGTCGCCGTCTTGGCTCGACGCCGTGCCGTGGCCGTCGTCCGAGCCGGCCGCGCCTTCGCCCGTCGCGTCCGAGGCGCCGCCATGCGCGGTGCCGGTCTGCGTCGAGCGCGTCGGGCTCGCGGGCGAGCTCGGACTGTTCTTCTGGAACACCGACGCCGCGCCGCCGGCCTTGGCGCTGTCCTCGCCCATCACCTTGCCGCCCAGCACGCCGCCGGCGCCGCTCACGGTTTCGGCGATGCTCTGCGGCGCGAAGTAGTCGGCGATGCCGCGCTTCTGTTCCGGCGTGGTGGTGTTGATCAGCCACATCAGCAGGAAGAACGCCATCATCGCGGTCACGAAGTCCGCATAGGCGACCTTCCATGCGCCGCCGTGATGGCCGCCATGCCCGCCCTTCTTGATGCGCTTGATGATGACCGCGCCGTCGCTGGCCATGGCCGTATTCACTCCACTACCCGATGTAGACGGGTGCCACGGTCTTTGCGCCGTGCCATGCCTCGCCTAACGTGGCGACTATGCCTTGCGGCGCCTTAAGCGAGTGTGAAACGACATGACGTTCGATACCCGCGCCTTTCGCAGCGCGTTGGGAAGTTTTCCGACCGGCGTTGCCGTCGTCACCACGAATGTCAGTGCCGAACATCATATGGGAATCACGGTGAATTCCTTCACCTCGGTCTCGCTCGATCCGCCGCTGGTGTTGTGGTGCCTGGACCGCAAGTCGGACCGTTACCAGGCATTTACCAAGGCCGGTTGCTACACCGTCAGCATCCTTTCGGCGGGGCATCGGGAGGTGTCGTCGCGCCTTGCCAGCCGCGGCAATCACAGCCTCGATGGCCTCGCGCTGCGCGACACGCAATTGGGGCCGCCCGCGCTCGCCGATGCCCTCGCCGTGTTCGAATGCGAATCGCAGGCGGTGCACGATGCCGGCGATCACGCGGTCCTGGTCGGCCGCGTCGTGCGGTTTGCGCGGCAGGAAAGCGGCGCGCCGCTCGTCTTCTATCGCGGCAAATACGAGGCGCTCGCCACCTGACCGAGGCAGCGCCTTGGCGTTAAGCAGTTCCTGGCTGGCCGGGGGCGCGCGGCGCGGCGTGAACGGCGCATTTCGTCCTCTGTGTGGCCTTAAGGGCACGCAATTTGGCTACCTAAGCCCCTGAAATTTCTAACAGATAGCTTTGTCACATCACCTTCTTATTTCCGTCACGCAGCCGTATTGCGGCACTGCCAATGCACTGCCGGCGGGAGGGCGCAGCATTGGGCAGACCCTTCCACATCATTTATTGAGAGAGGGGTTTCATGCTGGGGAAGTCACTGTTGTTGTCCACGGTTGCCGTGGTCGCCTTGGTCGCGTCGACGGATGCCGGCCTTGCCAAATCCAAGTCGTCGGACTCGAGCTACTCCGCTGCGCCGCCTCCGGCGTCGCCCGCGGCGCCGTCCAACGCCGAACTCGCCGCGCGCATCGACGCGCTCGAAGCCGAGCTTGCCGCCGCCGAAGAGCATCGCAACGCCGATCACGGTCGTCTCTCCACGCTGGAGCAGAACTTCAACGACACGCAGTGGACGTTCGATAACGGCCGTCCGACCGTCAAGTCGGGCGATGGCCGCTTCACGATGGCCTTCCGCGTCCGCTTCCAGGCCGACTTCGCCGGCTTCATGCAGGACAAGCCCGGCGTCACGAACAACGATCTGAGCTCCGGTGCCGTCATGCGCCGCGCCTATTTCGGCGTCGAAGGCAAGGTGTTCAACGACTTCAACTATGAATTCCGCCTCAATGCCGGCGGCTCCGACGGCGGCAACGCCGGCGCCAGCGGCGTTCCGAACGCGGGTGAAGGCGATCCGCTGCTGAACAAGGCGGTCATCACCTATGTCGGTATTCCGCACTGGCACTTGAACGTCGGCGTGATCGAGCCGGCCTTCATGTTCGAAGGCACGACCTCGTCGGCCTCGCTGATCTTCCTGGAACGTCCGGAGATCGACAACATCGCCGCCGACGCGTTCGGCGCCGGCGACTCGCGCCGCGGCATCGAACTGGGCTGGCAGAAGACCGACACGCTGTGGGGGGGCGACAATCTCGCGGTCACCGCGGCGTTCACGGGCAACAAGACCGGCTCGAGCGTCAACCACGGCCAGGGCGGCGACGAGAACAGCCAGGTGCTGGGTCGCGTTTCCGAGCGCCTTTGGACCGACGGCATCTCGTCGAACGTCCAGATCGGCGCGAGCGCCGCTCACGTCTTCTACAGCGGCGCGGGCGCGGCGAACCAGATCATACGCCTGCGCGACCGGCCGGAAATCCGCGTCGACGGCACGCGCCTGATCGACACCGGTACCGCCAACCTCGCGAAGACCGGCGACATGTGGTCGGTCGATGCCGGCGGCAACTACGAGAACTTCTTCCTGGGCGGCGAATACACCCAGTTCACGTTCGACCGCGAGAGCAGCGTGGCCGGCCCGGTCACCGACCATCCGAGCTTCTCGGGCTACTACCTGGAAGGCTCGTGGATCCTGACGGGCGAGTCGAAGGTCTATTCGCCCGGCGCGATCAACAACGAAGTCGGCGGCTTCAATGCGCCGGTTCCGTCCGCTCCGTTCTCGCTCAGCGGCGACTCCTGGGGCGCCTGGGAAATCGCGGCGCGCTACTCCTACACGGACCTGAACTACGACGCGCCCGGCGCTCTGTCGGACATCGTCGGCGGCAAGGAACAGGTCATCGCGATCGCGCTGAACTGGTATCTGAACCGCAACATCCGCGTCATGCTGGACGACAATATGGTCACCGTGAAGAAGGGTACGACCCTGCTGAACAACACGCAGGGCCAGTCCTTCAACGTGGTCGGCGTCCGTCTGCAATTCGCGAACTAGTCGCATATTTGGGGCATAACCGGGGGGCAGAATGCCCCCCAGACCGAAAGAGGACCACATGAGAATTTCGTTCAAGTCTTGCGTCGTGGCGATTGCGGGTCTCGCATTCGCCGCGACCGCGGCGTTCGCGGCCGATATTTCCGGCGCGGGCGCGACCTTCCCCTATCCGATCTACGCCAAATGGGCCCAGGCCTATAAGGGCGTGAGCGGCGTGGGCTTCAACTACCAGCCGATCGGATCGGGCGGCGGCATCCAGCAGATCAAGTCGAAGACCGTCACGTTCGGCGCCTCCGACATGCCTCTGCCGTCGGCGCAGCTCAACGCGCTCGGCCTGGTGCAGTTCCCGACGGTCATCGGCGGCGAAGTCGCCGTCTACAACGTGCCGGGCATCGCCGGCGGTCAGCTCGTGCTCGACGGCCCGACGCTTGCCAACATCTTCCTGGGCCACATCGTTCGCTGGGACGATCCGGCGATCAAGAAGCTCAACCCGGGCTTGAACCTCCCCGGCCAGGCGATCGCCGTCGTGCATCGCTCGGACGGATCGGGCACCACCTTCGTCTACGCCACCTACCTCTCGCGCGTCAGCGCCGAGTGGAAGGCCAATGTCGGCGCGGCGACCTCGATCGATTGGCCCGTCGGCATCGGCGCCAAGGGCAATGAGGGCGTCGCCGGCAACGTGGCGCAGACCTCGGGCTCGATCGGTTATGTCGAGTACGCCTATGCGCTGCAGAACCATCTGAAGTTCGCCAAGATGTCGAACAAGGATGGCAAGGTCGTCGAACCGTCGCTGGCGACCTTCGGTGCCGCCGCGTCGCACGCCGATTGGGGCGCTGCTGCGGCCAACAACTTCTACATCATCCTCGTCGATCAGCCCGGTGCCGACTCCTGGCCGATCACCGCGACGACCTACATCCTGATGTACAAGCAGCCTTCCGACCCGGCGGCCTCCGCCGACGTGCTGAAGTTCTTCAAATGGGCGTACGCCAATGGCGACGACGCGGCGAGGGCGCTGGTCTACGTGCCGCTGCCGGACAACGCCGTGCAGGCCATCGAGAGCAGCTGGAAGCAGATCCAGGGCTCGGGAATGTAAGATCCACCCTTCGGGGTGACGGCAGGGGCGGGCGCAAGCTCGCCCCTGTTTGCTTTTGGACGGTTTGCTTTTGCCGGGCGCCGGCGAAAGCCTGTGGCCATGGCGCGCCTGACGATTCGCATCGATTTCGGCAACGGCATGGCCCTTGGCCCCGGCAAGGTGCGCCTGCTCGAACTGGTCGGCGAGACCGGATCGATCCGCAAGGCCGCCGCCGGCATGAAGATGAGCTATCGCCGGGCCTGGCTCCTGCTTCAATCGCTGGCCGAAACCTTTGGAGAGCCGCTGGCGCAGACCGCGACGGGCGGGCGCCAGGGCGGCGGCGCCAGTCTCACGCCGGCCGGGCGCCGCGTCGTTGCGCGCTACCGGCGGCTGGAGGCGGCGGCCTCCAAGGCGGCCTTAGGTCAGGCAAAGGCGCTGGATCGGATGCTCGCCTCGTCCTCCCGCACCGCGGCATCGCGTCGCTCGATGCAGAAAAGTTCCCTATAATCAAAGTGATATGGCAACCTTCTGTAAGGCAAAGCCGGCTTAAGGTCTTGAACGATAATATAAGCCACCTTATGTTATCGCCAGTTAGGGACCTTGGCCGTGTCGCAATCCTTCGACCGCGATCTTTTGATTCTTCTGTACGACGTGGCGCGGGCGATTCGCACGCGCTTCGATCAGAAAGCGCGGGCGAGCCACGCCATGACCCGGGCGCAGTGGATCATCCTCTCCCGGCTTGATCGCCAGCCCGGCATCTCGCAGAACGAGATGGCGGCGATCTGCGAGGTCGAGCCGATCACCGTCGCCCGGCTGGTCGACCGACTGGAAGCGCGCGGCCTGGTCGAGCGCCGCGCCGATCCTTCGGATCGACGCATCCGCCGTCTGCATTTGCTGCCGGCGGCCAAGCCGATCGTGGAGACCATCGCCGATGCGCGGGCCGTGATGAGCGAGCGCATCACCGCGGGATTGGACGAGAAAACCTGTGAAACCCTGATCGACGGCTTGCTGAAGATCAAAGAGAACCTGGCAAACGAAGCCCTGGCCGATACGCCGCTGGCCGAGGCTGGAGAATAGAAAGCATTTCGTGATGTCCGCTATGAGAACAGATACCGCCGACTATGCGGCGCCCGGATTGGGCGCACGCGTTCGCGATTGGGCCGCCTCGATCTGGGCCGACAAGGCGCGCCTGCGCCGCATCGCCATGATCTGGGGCCTGGCGCTCATTCTTGCCGTGGCGCTGTTCTTCTATCTGACCGGCGGGCGCTATGTGTCGGCGGACGATTCCTATGTCCGCGCCGCCAAGTTGATGGTCTCGACCGACGTGTCGGGCCTGGTCAAGGACGTCGATGTGCGCGAAGGCCAGAACGTCAAGGCCGGCGACGTGCTCTTTCGCCTCGACCCCAGGCCGTTCCAGATCGCGCTCGACAACGCGAAAGCCAACCTCGCGCAAGCCGTTCAAAACGTCGAGGCGACGAAGGCGCAATACCGCTCGCTCCTCAGCCAGACCGTCTCGCAGCAGGCGCTGGCCGTCGCGGCCACGCAAACCTATGCGCGCTACGCCGCGCTCCAGCGTCAGAACGCCATCGCCGGCACCCAGGTCGATCAGGCGCGCGCCGCCGCGCTGAGCGCGCAGGCGACGGTCGTCTCGCTGCAGCAGCAGGCGCGCCAGGTCCTCGCGCAGTTGAACAACAATCCCGACCTGCCGGACACGCAGGCCCCCGCCTATCTCAGCGCGAAGGCCGCCGTCGCCGAAGCGCAGCGCCAGCTCGATCACACGATCGTCCGTGCGCCGTTCGACGGCATCGTCAGCGAAGTGGATTCGCTTCAGCCGGGCACGCTCGTCATCTCCGCGATGTCGGCCTTTACCACCACCAGCGCGGTCGGCCTCATCGCCAGCAAGAATATCTGGATCGATTCCAGCCTCAAGGAGACGGATCTGACCCATGTCCACAAGGGAGATCCGGTCGCCTTCTCCGTCGATACCTATCCCGGCTGCAGCTTCAGCGGCGCGGTCGATTCGATCAGCGCGGGCAGCGATTCCACCTTCTCCGCCCTGCCGGCCGAGAATTCCGGCGGCAATTGGGTGAAAGTGGTCCAACGCATTCCGGTGCGCATCAAGATCACCGACAACCCCTGCCGCGCGCCGCTGCGCGCCGGCATGAGCACGGTGGTCGACATCGATACCGGCGAGCGGCGCTGGCACCGCATCCTCGACGGGATCTGGTAAGGGCGCCCGCCATGCCGGCGCATTCCACCGCCATCCACACCGCCGACTCCTACGAGAACAAGGTCGAGCTCTGGATCGTCCTTGGCGCGTCGATGGCCGGCACGCTCATGCAGGCGCTGGATTCGACCATCGCCAATGTCGCGCTGCCCTACATGCAGGGCGAGTTGTCGGCTTCGCGCGACCAGATCACCTGGGTCCTGACCTCCTATATCGTGGCGGCGGCGATCATGACCGCGCCCGTCGGCTGGATCGCCTCGCGCTTCGGCAAGCGCAACTTCCTTTTGATCTCGCTCGCGGGCTTCACGATCACCTCGATGATGTGCGGCGCCGCGCAGTCGCTCAACCAGATGATCCTGTTCCGCCTGCTGCAGGGGTGTTTCGGCGCGGCGCTGTCGCCCCTCAGCCAGTCGGTGATGCTCGACCTCTACCCCCCGCACAAGCGCGGCAACATCATGGCGATCTGGGGCATGGGCGTGATGCTCGGTCCGATCCTGGGCCCGACGCTCGGCGGCTATCTGACCGATGCCTATAGCTGGCGCTGGGTGTTCTACATCAACGTGCCGTTCGGCATCGCGGCGGTCACGGGCATCTGGCTGTTCTTCAAGGACAGTCCGCACGACAGCGGGCTGCGGTTCGATTGGTTCGGATTCGCGGCGCTCGGCGTCGCGCTCGGCGCGATGCAGCTCGTGCTCGATCGCGGCACCGGCCAGGGCTGGTTCGGGTCGGGCGAGATCATCCTGGAGGCGCTGATCGCCGGCATCGGCCTCTATCTCTTCCTGACGCACATGCTGACGGCGAAAAAGCCCTTCATCCCGCCGGGCATCTTCGCCGACCGCAATTTCGCGTTCGGCCTGGTCCTGATGTTCGCACTCGGCGCCGTGCTGTTGGCCAGTTCGGCGCTGCTGCCGCCCTTCCTGCAAAATCTCGGCGGCTACAGCGTCTACCAGACCGGCATGCTGATGGCGCCGCGCGGCTTCGGCACGATGTTCGCGATGATGTTCGCCGGCCGCATGGCGCTGCGCATCGATCCGCGCGTGTTGATGACGGTGGGCGCCGTCATGTTGTCCTGGTCGATGTGGGCGATGGCCGGCTGGACGCCGCAGGTCGACGATTGGACGCTGATCGCGGTGACCTTCGTCCAGGGCGTCGGCATGGGCTGCGTCTTCGTGCCGATGAATCTCACGGCTTTCGCGACGCTCGCGCCGCAGTTTCGCACCGACGGCACGGCGCTGACCAATCTGATGCGCAACATCGGCAGCGCCATCGGCGTCAGCGTCACGACCGCCGTTCTGGGCGGCAGCACGCAGATCGCGCATGCCCTGCTCAGCCAATATGCTTCGCCGTTCAATCGCGCGCTCGGCGTCAACGGCCCGTCGCTGATGATGAACCCGCAGATTCCCTTCGGCTTGGCCAGTCTGGACGGGATGATCAACTATCGCTCCCAAGTGATTGCCTTTCAGAACGATTTTCTGTTCATGTTTTACGTCAGCCTGCCCACGGTGCTGATCATCTGGCTGATGAAGCGTCCGGTCTTCCAGACCGGCGTGCCGCGGCCGGCGGCGGAGGTCATGGAATAATGCGCGTAGCTTTCTTGGGTTTGGGCGTCATGGGCTACCCGATGGCGGGTCATCTCAAGAACGCCGGCCACGACGTCACCGTCTTCAATCGCTCGCCGGCCAAGGCCGAACGCTGGGTCGGGGAATATGGCGGCCTCTGCGCGCCGACGCCGGCCGAAGCGGCCGCCAACGCCGACGTCGTGCTCGCCTGCGTCGGCCGCGACGACGATGTGCGCGAGATCGCCGTCGGCCGTCACGGCGCCTTTGTCACCATGAAGCGGGGGGCGGTGTTCATCGATCACACCACCGCTTCGGCCGGTCTTGCCCGCGAACTGTCGGAGCAGGCCCTCCACCGCGACCTGCACTTCCTCGACGCCCCGGTGTCGGGCGGAGAGCAGGGTGCGATCAACGGCCAGCTCACCATCATGTGCGGCGGCTCGGCGGCGGCGTTTGCGCTGGCCGAGCCCGTGATGGCGCCCTACACGCGCCAGTGCCGGCTGATGGGCGAGGCGGGGGCCGGCCAGCTCACCAAAATGGTCAACCAGATCTGCATCGCCGGACTGGTCCAGGCGCTCTCGGAGGGCCTCAGTTTTGCCCGCGCCGCCGGTCTCGATCCCCTTGAAGTTGTTGAGGTAATTTCCAAGGGCGCCGCGCAATCCTGGCAGATGGAAAACCGTCACAAGACAATGTTGCTGGGACAGTTTCGACATGGTTTCGCCGTAGAGTGGATGCGCAAGGACTTGGCGATCTGCCTGGAAGAGGCGCGGCGGAACGGTACCGCGTTGCCCGTGACCGCGCTGGTGGATCAGTTCTACGCGGAGGTGGAGAGCATGGGCGGCACGCGCTGGGATACGTCGAGTCTTTTCGCCCGCCAGGAAGCGCAGCGGAAAAAGGACTGATGGACAGTACCAATCCTGATTCACCCGCGCCGCGCCTGCGCGGCTACCACCACGGCGATTTGCGCAATGCGCTGCTCGATGCGGCGCGCAAGATCCTCGAAGAAAAATCGCTGGCCGATCTCAGCTTGCGCGCCGTCGCGCGCCGCGCCGGCGTCAGCCATGCCGCGCCCTATCGTCATTTTCCCAACCACGAAGCGCTGATGGTCGAATTGGCGATCGAGGGTTTCGTGGAGCTTCGCACGGAGATCGCCGGCGCCGCGCTCGCCGACGTCGCCGAGTCGGACCGCATCGCCAAGATCGGCGCGGCCTATATGCGCTTCGTCGTGCGCCGTCCGGAACTGACGAGCCTGATGTTCGGCCAGCAGCTTCCCAACCGCGATGCGTTTCCCGCGCTTGGTACGGCAGCGGACGCAGTGGCCGCGGAAATCGGTGCTGCGCTGCACGATACGGCGCTCGGCCTGGCGGTTTGGGCGGCGGTGCATGGTTTGGCGATGCTGATCCTGCGCAACGTCATCGATCTGGGACAGCGCAAGTCCGGCCTGGACGTACTGCCGTCGCGCGCGGAGATTGTGCTGCGCAGCCTTTTCTCCACCCGGCGCGATTGAAGCTTCCGCCGCGTCGAAATTAATCGGTTGCGTGGATCGTCCGTCAACCAATTACCCAAATTGCCTATTGCTTCGCGCCCGGACTTCGGTATTCCGTACACGGTCAAAAAAACAAGAAAATCGGGATCATGATTTGGCGTGTGCTTTTTGTCGGCCTGCTGGCCGGTGTGTTGAGCGGTTGTGCCGATAACGCTGTTAACCCGGGACATGACGCGATGCTCGGCAGCGAGAACTGCCGGCGCTACGCCGCCGAACAAGATGTCAATCATGCCGGCGACAAGGCCCGCAGCAGCGACGAGAAGCTCGCGAAATTCGACCGCGACTATCGCGCCTGCCTGCACGACAACGGCATCGAGTTGAAGGGCGCGAACTGAGCGGCCTCGCTATCGGCGGCTCAGCAGCTTCGCCGCGTCGGGCGCGAAATAGGTCAGGATGCCGCTCGCGCCGGCGCGCTTGAACGCCATCAGGCTTTCCAGGATCACGCGGTCGCGTTCCAGCCAGCCGCGCTCGATCGCCGCCATCAGCATCGAATATTCGCCGGACACCTGATACGCGAAGGTGGGCATGCCGAACGCGTCCTTCACGCGCCGCACCAGATCGAGATAGGGCATGCCGGGCTTGACCATCACCATGTCGGCGCCTTCGGCGATGTCGAGCGCGACCTCGCGCAAGGCTTCGTCGCCGTTGCACGGGTCCATCTGATAGGTGCGCTTGTCGCCGACCAATGCCTTGGCCGATCCGACCGCGTCGCGGAACGGCCCGTAGAAAGCGGACGCGTATTTCGCCGCATAGGCCATGATCAGCGTGTCCTTGAAGCCGTTCGCCTCCAGCGCCGCGCGGATCGCGCCGACGCGCCCATCCATCATGTCCGAGGGCGCGATGACGTCGCAGCCGGCCTCGGCCTGCACCAGCGCCTGGCGCACCAGGATTTCGACCGACTCGTCGTTGGCGATGTTCTCGTTGTTGCCGTCCAGCACGCCGTCATGGCCGTGGCTGGTGTAGGGATCGAGCGCGACGTCGCACATCACGCCGATCTGCGGCACGGACGCCTTCAGGGCGCGCACCGCGCGGCACACCAGATTGTTCGCGTTGACCGCTTCTTCGCCCCGGGGCGTCTTCAGCGCCGGATCGGTGAAGGGGAAAAGCGCGATCGCCGGAATGCCGAGCTTTGCCGCGTCCTCGGCGGCGGCCGGCACCAGGTCGACCGACAGCCGCTCGACGCCCGGCATCGACGGCACCGGCTCGCGCTTCCTGCTCCCGTCGACGATGAAGATCGGCCAGATGAAATCCGAGGGCGACAGCGTGTTCTCGGCGACAAGCTTTCGCGTCCATTCGTGCCGGCGCAACCGGCGCATGCGAAGGGCGGGGAAGGCGGCGCTCATGGGGTCAGGACTCGCGCGACGACTGCCGCATTCGCCGGATTGAAGGGATTTATCACAGTGACGCCTCCGTATTTCCCGCCGTCCTGCATATCTTCGGTAAGAAGGACGGTGCACGCGTTTGCGGCACAGACCGCGAGAATTCGGGCATCCCAAATGTTCAGCCTGTGATTGCTCATGAGGCGCAGTATGTCGTCGATGATGGCAGGTGGCGGGAGCAGAACGCGGAAATTTCTGTTCAAGTCACGCGCCAGGGTGGCGGCGTCCGGCATCGAGCGCCTGATCTTTTGAAGCAGGATGTTCAGGAATTCCAATATGCATTGCTCGGGCAGCGCGGCCCTGACCTTTGCCGCGGATTGGATGATATGTTCGGCCTCGACTTGCCGCGGTCCCGCGAGGTTGTCGGCGGCATAGACAAGAATATTGGTGTCGAGTGCTAACATCAGCGCTCGTGCATCTCGTCGCGTGTAAATGGCCCTCCGAGGGGAAAGCCCTTCTTTAGGAGTTTCAGCAGCCGGTTCATCGACTTCTCGCGCTCCTTGCGGTCCTTTTCGGTTTCGGCGGGAACCAGCCGCGCCACGGGCTTGCCGTTGCGGGTGATGGTGACGGTCTTGCCGTTCTCCGCTTCCTTCAGAATCTTGGAGAAGCTACGGTTCGCCTCCCTTGCACCCACGGACGACATTGCGGTACTCCAGCACAATATGATGTCACTACTGTAGTGACATTTTACCCTTCCCGCAATCGAAGGCGGCACCATGGATTTTGCCCTCACCGACGATCAGCGCGCCATCGAGGATGCCGCGCGCCGCTTCGCCCGGGAGCGCCTCGCGCCCTTCGCTGCGGAGTGGGACGCCAAGGAAATCTTCCCGACCGACACCCTGCGCGAGGCCGCCGCGCTCGGCTTCGCCGGCATTTACGTCAAGTCGGACGTCGGCGGTTCGGACATGACAAGGCTCGACGCCGCGATCGTGATGGAGGAGTTGTCGGCCGGCTGCACCTCCACTGCCGCCTTCCTCTCGATCCACAACATGGCGTCCTGGATGATCGATCGCTTCGGCAATGAGGAGCAGCGCAAGCGCCTGCTGCCCAAGATGACGACGATGGAGAAGATCGCGAGCTACTGCCTCACCGAGCCGGGCTCGGGCTCCGACGCCGCTTCGCTGAAGACAAGGGCCGTCCGGGACGGCGATCACTATGTGGTCAATGGCGGCAAGGCCTTCATCTCCGGCGCCGGCGTGTCGGACGTCTATGTCTGCATGGTGCGCACCGGCGGCGACGGACCCAAAGGCGTCTCCTGCCTGGTGGTCGAGAAGGGCACGCCCGGCCTCTCCTTCGGCCGACACGAGCGCAAGATGGGCTGGAACAGCCAGCCCACCGCGCAGGTGATCTTCGAGGATTGCCGCGTGCCCGTCGCCAACCGGATCGGCGCCGAAGGCGAGGGCTTCCGCATCGCGATGATGGGACTGGACGGCGGGCGCATCAATATCGGCGCCTGCTCCGTCGGCACCGCGCGCGCCGCGCTGGAGGAGGCGCTGGCCTATGCGCGCGACCGCAAGCAATTCGGCCGCGCCATCGCGGATTTCCAGGCGTCCCAGTTCAAGCTCGCCGACATGGCGACGGAGTTGGAGGCGTCGCGGCTGATGATCCGCAATGCCGCCGCCGCGCTCGACCGGCGCGACGGCGCCGCCACCATGCTCTGCGCCATGGCCAAGCGTTTCGCCACCGACATGGGGTTCAAGATCGCCAACGATGCGCTGCAATTGCACGGCGGCTACGGCTATCTGAAGGACTTTCCGGCCGAGCGGCACGTGCGCGACCTGCGGGTCCATCAGATTCTCGAAGGAACCAACGAGATCATGCGCGTGATCGTGGCGCGCGAGCTCTCCCGGCAATAATCCTTCGCTGCATCGCGGTGATTTTTACGGCCTTTTAAGAAATCGCTTCTAGTCTGCCACCCATAACAACAGGTGGGCCCCGCAAAACGCGGGGGAAGACGATGACAGCATTCACGAAGCCGCAGACCGCGGCGCTCGCGAGCGTTCGCGTGGACGCGAAGTACTATCTGGAGACGCTCAACCTCGTTGAGCGCCTGCACCGCCAGCTGCTCGATGTGATCAAAGACGAACTCGACCGCCGCGACGAGCGCGAGATCAACAGCGTCCAGGCCCTGCTGCTGTTCAATGTCGGCGACCAGGAACTGACGGCGGGCGAACTTCGCACCCGCGGCCACTATCTGGGCTCGAACGTCTCCTACAATCTCAAGAAGCTCGTCGAGTCCGGCTATATCCACCATGAACGCTCCGAGGCGGATCGCCGCTCGGTCCTGGTGCGCCTGACGCGCAAGGGCGAGGTCGTGCGCGACATGCTGCGCGAGCTGTTCGAGCGCCATCTGAGTTCGCTCGACGCCGTCGGCAATGTCACGGCCCAGGATCTGGACCAGCTCAGCGTGACCTTGAAGCGCCTGGAGCGCTTCTGGATCGACCAGGTCCGCTTCCGGCTGTAGCGGCCCCGGGGGGGCGCCGCCCGCCGGATGGGTGATCCCGATCAAGGCGCCGCCGCGCCATCGGTGTATCCGTGCATCGGTCGTGTGACAAAAGGCACAGGCGCCGGCAAGCGGATTGGGCTATCTTCCGCGCCGGCCGCGCCGGGAATCCGCGATCCCGATCGGTTCGCAAGAGATTGATTCCATGGCGTTTCCCTATCTCGATCGCTTCCGCGACGCGCTCGCCGGCCTGCGGCGGGAGGGCCGTTATCGCATCTTCGCCGACATCGTGCGCCGGCGCGGCGGCTATCCCCATGCCGACTTCTACGAGGACGCGGACAAACGCCCGATCACCGTGTGGTGCAGCAACGATTATCTCTGCATGGGCCAGCACCCGGTGGTGCTCCAGGCCATGCACGAGGCCATCGACACGACGGGCGCCGGGGCAGGGGGCACGCGCAACATCTCCGGCACGACGCATTACCATGTCGAGCTCGAGCGCGAACTGGCGGAGCTGCACGGCAAGGAGGCGTCGCTCCTTTTCACCTCCGGTTACATCTCCAACGATGCCACGCTGGCCACGCTGGGCCGCATCCTGCCCGGTCTCGTCGTCTTCTCCGACGAGCTCAACCACGCCTCGATGATCGAAGGCATCAAGCATGGCGGCATGCCGAAGCATCTCTTCCGCCACAACGATCTGCAGCATCTGGAATCGCTGCTCGCCTCGGCCGATCCTGCCGCGCCCAAGCTGATCGCGTTCGAAAGCGTCTATTCGATGGACGGCGATTTCGGGAAGATCGCCGACGTCTGCGATCTGGCGGAGAAATACGGCGCGCTGACCTATCTGGACGAGGTGCACGGCGTCGGCCTCTACGGTCCGCGCGGCGCCGGCGTCGCGGCGCGCGACGGCGTGATGCACCGCATCGACATCGTCGAAGGCACGCTGGCCAAGGCGTTCGGCGTGATGGGCGGCTATATCGCCGCCTCGGCCGAGCTGGTCGATTGCATCCGCTCCTTCGCGCCCGGTTTCATCTTCACGACCTCGCTGGCACCGGCGATCGCGGCGGGTGTTCTGGCGAGCGTGCGCTATCTCAAGGCCAGCGACGTCGAGCGCGCGAAACTGCATGAGCGCGCGGCGCGGCTGAAGCGGCTGTTCCGCGATGCCGGTTTGCCGGTGATGGAATCGCCCAGCCATATCGTGCCGGTCTTCGTCGGCGACGCCGCGCTGTGCAAATCGGTATCGGACGCGCTTCTGCGCGACCACGCCATCTACGTCCAGCCGATCAACTTCCCCACCGTGCCGCGCGGCAAGGAACGCCTGCGCTTCACGCCGTCGCCGATGCACACCGACGCGATGATGGAGGCGCTGGTCGCCGCGCTCGATCGGGTGTGGACGGCGCATCGCCTAAGCCGCGCCGCCTGATGGCCGCCGGCGAGGGCGAGGTCTACGTCGAATTCGTCGTGCAGGGCAACGCGGTGAAGGTCACCGCCATCGACCCCAAAACGGGCATCGAAGCGAGCGTGATGGGACCGGCCGGCGCATCGCGCGCGTCGCTGTCCGACGCCGCGGTGCGCAAGCTTCGCTATCTCCTGGCAAAACGGCCGCCAGGCTGAAGTCACGTCACGCGTTCATTTTCGCGGTGTCGAAGCCGTTCCGCTTCAGCCATGCGATTGCCGTCGATCGCCAGATTTCGGAATCTATCGACGGCTGGGCGCCCTCAGCGCCGTGACCAAGAAACGTAAGTTTCCCGGAGCGAGCCTGTTCAAGGAGAAGACGCTGGTAGGCTATCTGGTTATCGGTTTGCGAATGATCCGCGGGGTTCAGGCAGTCGCGCCGAGGCCGCGCCGTGTCGACCCCAAGATGTCGGACGCGATTCGCCATCCCTTGCGAAGAACAAGAGTCAAAAAAGGCTCTTTTCCGTCTTCCATCTGTCACGCGGAGCACGTCAGCGCAACCAGACTAGGACGGAACGCGTAAGACTCGCAAAACCGGGCGAGGTGCGGTGAGCTTCCGGCGGCCCACCGCGCCGCTCCGGTCTATTTCCGCTTGTTGCGCGGCTTTGACGAGGTGGTACGGCCGAGCCCGATCTTCTTGGCGAATTCCGATCGGCGCGCCGCGTAATTCGCCGCGACCATCGGATAGTCGGCCGGCAAACCCCACTTCGTGCGATACTGGTCCGGCGTCATCCCGTTGAAGCGCGAGCGCAGATAGCGCTTGAGCATCTTCAGCTTCTTGCCGTCTTCCAGACAGATCAGATAGTCCGGCGTGATCGACTTCTTGACCGGAACGGCCGGCTTCTGAGACGTCGTGAAATCGACGCCATCGACTCCGGACAAACCGCCGAGTGTCGCATGAACACTCTTGATCATCGCGGGAAGGTCGCCGACGGCGACGGGATTGTTGCTGACATAGGCCGCGACGATGTCGCTGGCCAGCTTCAGGATCTCTTCGGAACGCCCGACAGACATGTCTTCGCTACTCATTACGCGTACCCTCTACTCATGGGTTGGAGTTGAAACCAAACAACATGCACGTAATGCGTGGTCCGGGCTTTGAAAGCAATACAGAAATCCCCAAAACGGTTGTTTCACTTGAGACTTGATGAACAGAGGCCTTTCCATTCTCTCAACTACAGGTTCTATTTGTTCCGATTCTCTGGCCTCTTTAAGTCTAGAGCGCTGCAGCCCAAATGCGCCCCTTGGGAACGCCCGGGCTTCCCTTTGGATGCCTTGGGTCTGGTGGCCGGCGCGAAGGGAAAGGGCGGCTGAGGACTGGCGCATTGGTGGGTGGCGAAGAGCGGTCTGGCGCTAGATTTGGTAAAGCGCTAGGGGTATCGCGCGTGGCGCCGCGGGGCGCTCGATCTGGGGTCTTCGCGAAAGGGATGGTAGCTGTGGCAAGTGCCGCTGGCGAAAATTTATCTAGGTTTTTCAAGACCTCGCTGGCGGACAGCGATCCACAGATCGCGCGCGCCATCGGCTCGGAACTTGAGCGGCAGCGCGACAAGATCGAGCTGATCGCCTCTGAAAACATTGTCTCGCGCGCCGTCCTGGAAGCCCAGGGTTCGGTCCTGACCAACAAATATGCGGAAGGCTATCCGGGCCGCCGTTACTATGGCGGCTGCGAGTTCGTCGACATCGTCGAGGAGCTGGCGATCGCGCGGGCGCGCGCGCTGTTCAACTGTGAGTTCGTCAACGTCCAGCCGCACTCGGGAGCCCAAGCCAACCAAGCCGTGTTCTTTGCCTTGATGCAACCTGGGGATACTTTTCTGGGACTGGACCTCGCGGCGGGCGGTCATCTGACTCACGGCTCGCCCGCGAATCAGTCCGGCAAGTGGTTCAAGCCGGTGTCCTATGGCGTGCGCCGCCAGGATCAGCGAATCGACTTCGATCAAGTCGAAGCGCTGGCAAAGGCCAATAAACCCAAAATCATCATTGCCGGCGGTTCGGCCTATCCGCGCTTCATCGACTTCGCGCACTTTCGCGCCATCGCCGATTCGGTCGGCGCCTATCTGATGGTGGACATGGCGCATTTCGCCGGCCTGGTCGCCGGCGGCGTGCATCCGAGCCCGCTCGACCACGCCCATGTGGTGACGACGACGACGCACAAGACGCTGCGCGGCCCGCGCGGCGGCATGATCCTGTCGCGCGACGTCGAACTCGGCAAGAAGATCAACTCGGCCGTGTTCCCCGGTCTTCAGGGCGGGCCGCTGATGCACGTCATCGCCGCCAAGGCGGTCGCCTTCGGCGAAGCGCTGCGTCCCGAATTCAAGCTCTACGCCAAGGCGGTGGTGGACAACGCGCGGGTCCTGGCCGAGACCTTGAACACCGCGGGCCTCGACATCGTCTCGGGCGGCACCGACACGCATGTGATGCTGGTCGATCTGCGCCCCAAGGGCGCCAAGGGCAGCCATACCGAAAGGGCGCTCGACCGCGCCTTCATCACCACCAACAAGAACGCCGTGCCGTTCGACACCGAAAAGCCGGCGATCACCTCGGGCATCCGCCTGGGCTCGCCCGCCGGCACGACGCGCGGCTTCGGCACCGAAGAGTTTCGCACCATCGGCAAGCTCATCGTCGAGGTCGTCGATGCGGTGGCCAAGACGGGCGATGCCGGCGATCCGTCCGTCGAGGCGAGCGTCGCCGCGCGGGTGCGCGAACTCTGCTCCCGGTTTCCGATCTACTTCTAGAAAGCGGACCCTGCCATGCGCTGCCCCTTTTGCGGACATGACGACACCCAGGTGAAGGACAGCCGTCCCAGCGAGGACAACGCCGCGATCCGGCGACGGCGGCATTGCCCCGAATGCGGCGGCCGCTTCACCACCTTCGAACGCGTGCAATTGCGCGAGTTGGTCGTGGTCAAGAAGAACGGCCGGCGCGAACCCTTCGAGCGCGAGAAGCTCGAACGCTCCATGCTGCACGCCCTGCGCAAGCGCCCGGTGGAGCGCGAGCGGATCGACCGCACCATCACCGGCATCGTGCGCCGGCTCGAAAGCATGGGCGAGAACGAGATCCCGTCGCCGGTGATCGGCGAGCTCATCATGCAGGCGCTGCAGAGCCTCGACAAAGTCGCCTATGTCCGCTTCGCCTCGGTCTACAAGAACTTCCGCGAGACCAAGGATTTCGAGGCGCTGATCGGCGAACTCGAGGGCGACGACAAGGACGGGAAAATCTGAACCCGAGCGCGGCGATGTGAACGCCGATGGCCGACCCGAACCGACCTGAAATTGCGCCGCCGCGGGATGAAGCGATCCGCTGGTGGGACGTGTTCATCGCCGCCTTCGGGGGAACCTTCGTCGGCGTGTTGTTGACCGTCGCGGTCGGCGCGGCGGCGCTGCTGATCTCGCTGCATCGCGGGTTTGCCCTGCGCGGCGACGCGCTGATCGCCTATCTGACCGGCAGTTTCTGGACGAACCATGCGGCGCTGGTGCTCACCGATCTGGGGATTGTCGCGGCGGTCTGGCTGGTCGCGCGCTGGCGCATGCCGCATCCACTCGCGCGCTTCTTTCCGCCAATCGCCGCATCGACGTTCGCGCGCGCGCTGCTGAGCGGCGTCGCCCTGTCGCTCCTGCTCAACGGCGTGAACGAAGTGCTGAGCTGGTCCTCGCTCGTGACCTTCGAGGACACCGCGCTGGACCGCGCCCTGGTGCCGCACACCGCCTGGCAGGGCGTCGCCTCGCTCGCCGTGGTCGTCCTGTTCGCGCCCTTCGTGGAGGAGTTCTTCTTTCGCGGCCTGTTCTTCGCCTGGCTTCGGCAAACGAGCGGGGCAGGGCTGGCGATCGTCGTGACGGCCATGGTCTTTGCCGCGGTGCACGGCCAATACAGCGAGCATCCCGGCCTACAAGGATGGATATACACCCTCGAACTCTTCATCGCCGGCGCGGTGCTGGCGTGGTGGGTGGCGCGCACCGGCTCGCTGCGCGCATCTTTCGCCACGCATGCCGCGTATAATGCCGCCGCCACGCTGCTATCGGTTTTCCTGCCATGACGCCGGCCGACGACATCGCCCATATGCGTCACGCCATCGCGCTTGGCGCGCGCGGCGTCGGCCGTATCGGCCGCGTGCCGTCGGTCGGCTGCGTGATCGTCTCGCCCGATGGGCGCGTGGTGGGACGCGGGCGCACCGACGAGCGCGGCCGCCCGCATGCCGAGATCGTGGCGCTGGCGCAAGCCGGATCGCAAGCACGGCGCGCCACGGCTTATGTGACGCTCGAACCCTGCTCGCACCGGGGCACGACCGGCGGTCCCTGCGCCGATGCGCTGATCGCCGCCGGCATCGCGCGCGTGGTCGTCGCCTGCGGCGATCCCGATCCGCGCGTGAACGGAGCGGGCCTCGCCAGGCTGCGCGCCGCTGGCATCGAAGTCGAAGCAGGTCTGCTCGATGGACAGGCGCGGGTCACGCTTGAAGGTTTTTTCAGCCACATCGTCCGCAAGCGTCCCTATGTCACGCTGAAGATCGCGCAGAGCCTCGATGGCAAGACCGCCACCGTCACCGGCGACAGCAAATGGATCACCGGCGAGGCTTCGCGCCGCTTCGGCCATCTGCTGCGGGCGCGCAACGACGCGATCCTGATCGGCGCGAACACCGCGCTGGCGGACGACCCTGAGCTGACCTGCCGCCTCGCCGGACTGGAAGACCACACGCCGCTGCGGGTGATCCTCGATACCACGCTGCGCCTCGGCGAAACCTCCAAGCTCGCCGCAACCGCCGCGCGGCATCCGACGCTGGTGTTCACCGCGTCCGAAGGCGGCGCGGTGCTGAAGGCCAAGGGCGTCGAGATCGTCGTGCTGCCGCGCGACGCGCGGGGCAGGCCTGATTTGGGCGCGGTGCTGCAAGCGCTCTCCCAGCGGAACGTTACCCGACTGCTGGTGGAGGGCGGCGCGACCGTCCACGCCGCCTTCCTGGATCGCGGCTTCGCCGATGCCTTGGAAATCTTCACCGCGCCCATCGTTCTGGGCGGCGCCGGGCACGGCGCCGTCGATGCACTGGCCGCGTTGACGTTGGGCGAAGCGCCCAAGTTCATGCGGACGCAGGTGCGCGAATTCGGCGCCGACGTTCTGGAAAGCTACGCGGCCAGAGCCTAAAAGAGACGCCATGTTCACCGGAATCGTCACCGACATCGGACGCGTGCGCCATATCGAGAAGCGCGGCGACACCCATGTCGTCATCGCCACCAATTACGACGTCTCGACCGTCGAGATGGGCGCCTCGATCGCCTGCTCGGGCATCTGCATGACGGTGGTCGACAAGGGCACGGCCAGGGACCGTTGGTTCGCGGTGACCGCGTCCGGCGAGACGCTGTCGAAGACCACGCTGGGAAGCTGGAAGACCGGCGATCCCGTCAATCTCGAACGCCCGATGCGCGTCGGCGACGAGTTCGGCGGCCATATCGTCAGCGGTCATGTCGACGGCGTCGCCGAGATCAAATCGGCGCTGCCCGAAGGCGAGTCCACCCGCATGATCTTCGAGGTGCCGCTGGCGCTGTCGAAATTCGTCGCGCCCAAGGGCTCGGTGGCGCTGGACGGCGTGTCGCTCACCGTCAACGAGGTCGATGGCGCGCGCTTCGGCGTCAACATCATCCCGCACACCTTCAAGGTCACGACGTTCGGCAAGCTCAAGCCGGGCATGAAGGTCAATCTCGAGATCGACCTGCTGGCGCGCTATGTGGCAAGGATCGTCGGCAAATGAACGTCGCGGTCTATCACGACTACATTTCGAACATCGAGGACGTCATCGAGGACGCCCGGAACGGGCGCATGTTCATCCTGATGGACGCGGACGACCGCGAGAACGAGGGCGACCTCGTCATCCCGGCCCAGATGTGCACGCCGGCCTCGGTCAATTTCATGGCCAAGTATGGCCGCGGCCTGATCTGCCTGGCGCTGACGCAGGATCGCGCCGACACGCTCCGGATCCCGATGATGACCCAGCTCAACGGGACGCCCAACCAGACCGCCTTCACGATCTCGATCGAGGCCAAGGAAGGCATCTCCACCGGCATCTCGGCGCACGACCGTGCCCACACCATCTCCGTCGCCATCGATCCGACCAAGGACGCCGGCGACATCACCTCGCCCGGCCATGTCTTCCCGCTGGTGGCGCGCCATGGCGGCACGCTGGTGCGCGCCGGCCATACCGAGGCGGCGGTGGATATCGCGCGCCTCGCCGGTCTCAACCCCGCCGGCGTGATCTGCGAGATCATGAACGACGACGGCACGATGGCGCGGCTGCCCGATCTGGTGCCCTTCGCGCAGCTGCACGGCCTGAAGATCGGCACCATCGCCGACCTCATCGCCTATCGCCGCAAATACGATCACTTCGTCAAGCGCAAGATCGAGACGCCGTTCGAAAGCCACAATGGCGGCCAGTGGACGATGTTCGTCTACGTCAACGAGCTCGAATATGCCGAGCACATCGCGCTGGTAAAGGGCGACATCTCCACGCCCAAGCCGGTCCTGGTGCGCATGCACGCGGTCAACATCTTCAGCGACATGCTGGACTGGAAGTCCTATGAGCGCGACGTGCTGGGCGAATCCATGCGCATCATCGCCAAGGAGGGCAGGGGCGTCGTCGTCCTGCTGCGCACCACGCGGCCGACCTTCGTTTCCGACATCCTCACGCGCAAGCTGGCGGAGGACATCGACCGCCGCCGGGTCAAGGAATACGGCGTCGGCGCGCAGATCCTGCTCGACCTCGGCGTGCGCGACATGACCCTTCTGACCGACACGCCGGAGAAGAAGATCGTCGCGCTCGAGGGTTACGACCTCAACATCGTCGGCACGCACCCGATCCGCGGCAAGGACTCCCCATCATGACCGAGAAGCCGAACATCCTCATCGTCGAGGCGCGGTTCTACAACCATATCGCCGACGCGCTGCTCGACGGCGCCACCGCGGCGCTGGAGAAGGGCGGGGCGCATTTCGAGCGCATCTCGGTGCCCGGCGCGCTCGAGATCCCGCCCGCCATCGCCATCGCGGCGCGCGCCGGCGAGCATGGCGGCAAGAGCTTCGACGGCTTCATCGCGCTCGGCTGCGTCATCCGCGGCGAGACCTATCATTTCGAGGTCGTCGCCAGCGAATCCGCGCGCGGCCTCATGCATCTGGCCGTCACGCAGGGCCTGTGCATCGGCAACGGTATCCTGACGGTCGAGACCGAGCATCAGGCGCTGGAACGCGCCTCGGTCGAGGACGGCGACAAGGGCGGCGACGCGGCGCGGGCCTGCCTCGCCCTCGTCAACGCGCGCAACCGCCTCGGCGTGCACCGGTGACCGACGGATTCGAGACGCGGCGCGCGGCGCGGCTGGCGGCGGTGCAGGCGCTCTATCAGATGGAACTGACCGGCGAGGACGCCGAGACCGTCAATCACGAATTCGTCGAGCATCGCCTGGGGCGCGAGCCCGAGATCAGCGGCGGCGACGCCGACGCGGCGTTCTTCGGCGAGATCCTGCGCGGCGTGCCCAAGCACCAGGTCGAGATCGACCGCTCCATTTCCAAGGTGCTCGCGGCCGACTGGCGGCTGGAGCGCGTCGATTCCATCCTGCGCGCCATCCTGCGCGCCGCCGCGTTCGAGTTGATCGCGCGCCGCGACGTGCCGGCCAAGGCGGTGATCGACGAATATGTCGACGTCGCGCACGCCTTTTTCTCCGGCGACGAGCCGAATTTCGTCAACGCCGCGCTGGATAAGCTCGCGCACCGAAAGCGCGCCCCCGAATTCGGCGAGACGCCGCCCGATGACGAACTGCAGTTCTGATCCTCCCCCGCGCAGCGGGGGAGGGGGACGGCGAAGCGGCCGCCTTCGCTAAAGCTTCGGCGGCCTCGCGATACATCTTGCCCGCCGAAGCCTTGGCGTAGGCGGGCGGAGGGGGCGACCGGGCTCGATATCTACCGCGCTGGCCTCCTCCGCCTCGCTGCGCTCGGCACCTCCCCCATAACAATGGGGGAGGATAAGGTAGGGAATGCTCCTCCACGAATTCTCCCTCATCAAAAAACTCTTCGCCCCCCTCGCGACAACCAAAGCCGCGCTCGGCCTAACCGACGACGTCGCACTCCTCCAGCCCCGCCCCGGCCACGAACTCGTTCTGACGACCGACGCCCTGATCGAGGGCGTCGATTTCTTCCGCACCGATCCGGCCGCCTCGATCGCCCGCAAGGCGCTGCGGGTGAACCTCTCCGATCTCGCCGCCAAGGGCGCGGAGCCCTTCGGCTATCTGCTCACGCTGGCGCTGCCCAAGCGCATCGACACCGCTTGGCTCAAGGCCTTCGCGCGCGGCCTCAAATCCGATCAGAAGGAATTCGGCGTCACGCTGCTCGGCGGCGATCTCTCCGGCACGCCCGGCCCGCTGACCGTTTCGATCACCGCGCTCGGCTATGTCCCGGCCGGCAAGGCGATCCTGCGCGGCGGCGCCAAGGCGGGCGATCTGGTCTTCGTCAGCGGCACGATCGGCGACAGCGCCGGCGGCCTCGAAGCCCTGAAGAAGAAGCGAGCGAACCCGGCTCTGATCGCGCGCTATCGCGTGCCGCAGCCGCGCGTTGCCCTCGGCGCCAGACTGCGCGGCATCGCCGGCGCCGCGCTCGACGTTTCCGACGGGCTCCTCGCCGATCTCGGCCACATCGCCGACGTCTCGAAAGTCCACATCGCCGTTCAGGCGCCGCGCGTGCCGCTGTCGGCCGCGCTGCGCAAGGCTTGGGGCGCCGGCGAAGTTGCGGTCGCGCGCGCCGCGACCGCCGGCGACGACTACGAGATCGCCTTCACCGCGCCGCGGTCCAAGCGCGCCCAGGTGCTCAAGGCGGCGGCGGTGTCCAAGACTCCCGTCACCGAAATCGGCTTCGTCATGCACGGCCGCGGCGTGGCCCTGCTCGACGCGGCGGGCCGGCCGATGGCGATCAAGAAGCGGGGCTGGGAGCATTTTTAGAGTCGGCGCTGCTCATCCTTCGACAGTCGGTAGCGACCGCGTGCCGACCAGGATGAGGACCTTCATCGAACTCCTCATGCTGAGCTTGTCGAAGCATGAGGAGGAGCGCGGTCGCCATGTCGTAAACCGCGCGTTAATCGCGTTTTGCGATCCTGCCGCCATGCTTCGCCGCCTCACGCTCGCCGTCCTCGCGCTCGCGCTCGCCGCCGCGCCGGCATCCGCCGCCCAGAAGGCCGGCGATCCGGGCACCAATGTGGACATGCCCTTCCTCATCGCTCCGATGAGCAAGGACGGCAGGCTGCTCGGCTATTCCTACATCTCGTCCAGGCTCGTCGCCGCGTCGCAAGGCGCGGCGCTGGAGATCCGCGACAAGATCGCCTTCATCCAGGATGTCTTCGTGCGCGACGTGAACGCGACGTCCGTGTCCCGGGCCGACGACCCCACGGCCGTCGACACCGGCCTGCTTGCCGCGCGCCTCGTCGCCGACGCGCGCAAAGTGGTCGGCGCGGCCAAGATCGTGGGCATCGTGTTCGGCGACGGCGACAAGGATACCGGCATCAAATTCGCGCCTCTGCACCCGACCCAGACCCCGGTGCGCGCCGACCAGATGGACAGCGTCTCCCCGCCGCCCGAGCAAAAGCCGCCCCCGGCCAAGACGGCAGGTCCGTAGCGGCAGGCCGCCCGCCGGCGCGCGGCGCGCGAATCGGCGCCATCGTCCGCGAAAATTCCCTCAAACTCGCCGTTGCGCCTGGGCCCGGCTTTTGGCATATGTCCGCCGCCCTTGAAGCGGTAGGTCCTTCCGCCGGCCATGGGGACGGGCGGTTCCAACGCGCCGTCCGAAAGATCAAGAAACCGAGGGATCTACCATGGATATCAATCTGACACTCGTCCTTGTGGCGGGGGTGTTGGCGCTCCTCTACGGCGCCTGGACCGTCCGCTCCGTCCTCTCCCTGAGCGCCGGCAATGCGCGCATGCAGGAGATCGCGCTGGCGATCCAGGAAGGCGCCGGCGCCTACCTCAATCGCCAGTACACCACCATCGCCATGGTCGGCGTGGTGATCTTCATTCTCGCCTTCCTGGTGTTCGGCTGGCAGATGGCGCTCGGCTTTCTGATCGGCGCGGTCGCCTCGGGCGCGGCCGGCTATGTCGGCATGTATGTCAGCGTGCGCGCCAATGTGCGCACCGCCGAAGCCTCGCGCCACGGTTTGGCGCAGGGGCTGTCGGTCGCGTTCCGCTCCGGCGCCGTCACCGGCATGCTGGTGGTGGGCTTCGGCCTCTTGGCCGTCGCCGGCTATTACGCCTTCCTGACCGCGGCGCTGGGCCTCAGCCCCAACGACGCGACGCAAGGCCTCGTCATCAAGGACGCGCTGGTCGGCCTGGCCTTCGGCGCCTCGCTGATCTCGATCTTCGCGCGTCTGGGCGGCGGCATCTTCACCAAGGGCGCCGACGTCGGCGGCGACATGGTCGGCAAGGTCGAGGCGGGCATTCCCGAGGACGACCCGCGCAACCCGGCCACCATCGCCGACAATGTCGGCGACAATGTCGGCGACTGCGCCGGCATGGCGGCCGATCTGTTCGAGACCTTCGCGGTGACCACGGTCGCCACGATGGTGCTGGCCTATCTCTACTTCACGGGCGAGCAGAAGCTGTCGCTGATGCTCTATCCGCTGGCCATCGCCGGCATGAGCATCGTGACCTCGATCATCGGCACCTTCTTCGTGCGGCTCGGCGCCTCGGGCAACATCATGGGCGCGCTCTACAAGGGCGTGATCGCCACGATGGTCCTGTCGCTGATCGGACTGTGGCCGCTGACCGATTATCTGATCGGCATGAACACGATGCTCACCGCCGGCACGACCAGCTTCACCGGCCTGTCGCTGTTCGAATGCGGCGTCGTCGGCCTCGCCGTCACCGCCGCGCTGATCGTGATCACCGAGTACTACACCGGCACGAACTACCGTCCGGTGCAGTCGATCGCCAAGTCCTCGGTGACCGGCCACGGCACCAATGTGATCCAGGGTCTGGCGATCTCGATGGAATCGACGGCGCCGGTGGCGCTGGTGATCTGCGTCGGCATCATCCTGACCTACAACTTCGCCGGCCTCTTCGGCATCGCCATCGCGGTATCGACGATGCTGTCGCTGGCGGGCATGGTCGTGGCGCTCGATGCCTTCGGTCCAGTCACCGACAATGCCGGCGGCATTGCCGAGATGAGCGGCCTGGAAGGCGATGTGCGCAAGACCACCGACGCGCTGGACGCGGTGGGCAACACCACAAAGGCCGTGACCAAGGGCTATGCCATCGGTTCGGCGGGCCTCGGCGCCCTGGTGCTGTTCGCGGCCTATACCCAGGACTTGAAGTATTTCACCTCGCAGGCCACCGGCTTCTTCGCCGGCGTCGAAATGCCGACCTTCGGCCTCGACAAGCCCTGGGTCGTGGTCGGTCTGTTCTTCGGCGGCCTGCTGCCTTATCTCTTCGGCGGCATGGCGATGACGGCGGTGGGCCGCGCGGCCGGTTCGGTGGTCGAGGAAGTGCGCAAGCAGTTCCGCGAGATGCCGGGCATCATGCAGGGCACGCAGAAGCCCAACTACGCCCGCGCCGTGGATCTTCTGACCAAGGCCGCCATCCGCGAGATGGTGATCCCGTCGATGCTGCCGGTGTTTTCGCCCATCGTCCTGTTCGTCCTGGTGGACTGGATCGCGGGCAAGACCGAGGCGTTCAACGCGCTGGGCGCCATGCTCATGGGCGTGATCGTGACGGGCCTGTTCGTCGCCATCTCGATGACCTCGGGCGGCGGCGCGTGGGACAACGCCAAGAAGTACATCGAGGACGGCCATCACGGCGGCAAGGGTTCGGAAGCCCACAAGGCCGCGGTGACCGGCGACACGGTCGGCGATCCCTACAAGGACACCGCCGGTCCGGCCGTCAATCCGATGATCAAGATCACGAACATCGTGGCGCTGCTCCTCCTGGCAACGCTCGCGCACGTGTTCTGACCTGTCCGCCGAAGCTTTGGTGCAGGCGGAGCAATCGGATTTCAAATGCAAAAGCGCGGGGCGAAAGTCCTGCGCTTTTTTGGAGTCATAACAATCGGGGTGGTCTCAGATTGAATCGACTCTCCCTCAACCGTCATGGCCGGGCTTGTCCCGGCCACCCATAATCGCAACTGCCGCATGGGTGTTCATGGGTCGCCGGCATAAAGCCGGCGATGACGATGTGAAGATTGTTCGTGCTGAAAAAGACCATTGCGACATCCTCCACCGTCGATAACTCGCCGCTAAACGCCTCACGCCCCAGCGCGCGGCCGTTGATTTCATTCGCCGATCCGCCCCAGCATTAAATTCGCTATCGACACTATCGCGTACACGGACGAATTCTTAGATTCGTCCGCGAAGATCGTCGAAGGATTGCCGGCCATCACCTGACGCCAACGCGAGACCATACAGGACGAGGATGTGCGCTCGTGTGCATCCGTGGCGGCGCGGGGCGCCGAAGGCCGAGGTGGCGATGCGAAGGTGCTTGCGGTCGATCGATGCGATCTTCCGCCTGCCTGCCGCGTAGCGGATGCCGGGGCGGACGGCGCGGCGACGGACGAGCGGGCCTTGAGACCCTCGTTCCGAACGGCGCGGTCCGCCTCTTTTCGTGCTGTTTACGGGCCGCCCGGCCCACCGCCCGGACCCGGATTGCCGCCGCCCGGATTGGGATTGTTCGTGCCGCTATTGTTGCCCAGCGGCACGCCCGGCGTCGCGTTGAAGAGCTGCTGCAGGAAGGTCAGCTCGCGGCCCTTGGCCGGTGTCTCGCGCGCCTCGAAGGAGACGATGTGGCCGTCGTGCAGCGAGTAGTGCTTGAGGTCGGTGACCTTGCCGTCCTTGTCGAAATACACCGCCATGATGGCGCGCGACTCCACCGTCGGCGAGAAGAACGCGATCTGCTTCTCGACCGCCGTGATGTAGTACCAGGCGTCGCCCGCCGCCGCGAAGGTCGCCTCGGTCGAGGGATAGCCCAGGCTCTGCTGGATCGAGGTCTTGGTGTCCTTGCCGACCGTGATCTTCTTTTCCATGTCGGGATCGGGCAGATAGCCGCGCTGATTGACCACCGGCGTGCAGGCACCGAGCACGCCGACCGCGACCAGGGCTAAGACCATTTTCCGCATGCACAACACCTTTGAAACCGGATAAATCCCGCCCGGCCAGACGTGCTAGCCTTGGGCGTGGCCGCTGGCAAGGCCGCCCGTAGCTGAAGGTTCCGACATGCTGAACGTCCTGCGCCGCTCGTCCAGAAATCCCGGCCGGATCCGCGCCCTTCACGCCGCGCTCACCGCCGCGGCCCGCCAGCCGGTGTTCTTTGAGGCCTATGGCGTGGCCGATACCGTGGACGGCCGCTTCGACATGGTTGTCCTGCATGCCTGGCTGGTCCTGGCCTGGCTGAGGGCTGCCGGCCAGGCGGAGATCGCCCAGACCCTCTCCGACGCGATCTTCGTCGCCTTCGACGAGGCGCTGCGCGATCTGGGGAACGGCGATATGGGCATGGGCCCGCGCATGAAGAAGCTCGGCAACGCCTTCGCCGGCCGCCTTCAGGCCTATGAGACCGCGGCGGACGACGCGGCGCTCGCCGACGCCATCGCGCGCAACGTCTATCGCGGCGCGCCCGGCCGCGAAGCCGCTGCCGCGGCGCTCGCGCGCTATGCCCGCGCCGCGGCCGAGCGCCTGACGCACTGCGATCCCGCCGGCGGCGCACTTGATTTCGGCGCGGTGCCCACGACATTCCTCTGACGATGACCGACGCACCGCCCTTCCAGCACGATTACGACCTCGGCGATTTGGGCCGCAACGGCGCCGAACTGCGCGTCGCGGCGTCCGGCGAGGATCTCGCGCGCATCGCGCAGTGGGCCGAGATCCGCGCGGTGAAGGCCTTCGGCGCGACGGTGCAGCTTCGCAAGCACGCGGCCGATCGCTTCGCGCTCGATGCCGAGCTCGTCGCCGACATCGTCCAGGACTGCGTGGTGACGCTGGAGCCGGTCGAGAGCCGCATCGTCCTGCCGATCCACCGCGAGTTGCACCTCGCGCGCCACATCCGCCTCAAGCCCGGAGAAAGCATCGCCCTGAACCCCGGCGCCGGCGACGACGAGGTGCCCGAGGAGATCGACAGCCTGACCTACGACCTGGCCGCCCCCCTGCTGGAGGAATTCCTTCTGGCGGTCGACCCTTATCCCCGGGCACCGGGTGTGGAATTCGCCCCGCCGGCGCAAACGGGGGCCGAGGAGGTCAAGGAAAGCCCCTTTGCCGTCCTGAAAAGCCTCAAGAACCGGACCTAAGGTTCCGAAATCCGGCCGCAATCCGGCTTGAAACCGGCCGGGGTTTCCTGCTACGTCCGCGCCTTGTTCTGCCCGCCCGCCCGGACGCTCGCGCATGACACCGCGCCGCGCCGAAGGATTCGGCCCTGGGCACTTGAAGGAGTCTACCCGCCATGGCGGTGCCGAAACGAAAGACCTCGCCGTCCCGCCGCAATATGCGCCGGTCGCATCATCGCCTGACGCCCGTGGCGCACAGCGAATGCCCCAATTGCGGCGAGCAGAAGCGTCCGCATCATGTCTGCGGCGCCTGCGGCCATTACGACGGCCGTGAAGTCGCCAAGACGCAAGCCTGATCCGATCAACGGGGCTCGGGCAGGGAAGCGAGGCACTCTTGGCCCGCGAGTTGACCGTCTCGATTGACGCCATGGGCGGCGATGCCGGCCCCGGCGTGGTCGTGGCCGCGCTCGCCCGTTCGGTGCTGCGCCATCCATCCGTCAAATTTATCCTGCACGGCGACGAGGCCGAGCTGAAGCCGCTCTTCGCCAAGCGCGCCAAATTGCTCGACCGCGTCGCGATCCGCCATGCGGCCGAACGCGTGCGGATGGAGGAGAAGCCGAGCCTGGCGCTGCGCCGCGGCCGCAACACCTCGATGTGGCGCGCCATCGACTCGGTGAAGACCAAGGAGGCCGAGGTCGCCGTCTCCGCCGGCAACACCGGCGCGCTGATGGCGATGTCGATGTTCCAGCTCGGCACCCTCGAAGGGATCTCGCGCCCCGCCATCGCCGCGCTGTGGCCGACCAAGCGCGGCCAGTCCGTCGTGCTCGACGTCGGCGCCAACGTCACCGCCAGCGACGAGCAGCTCGTCGATTTCGCGGTCATGGGCGAAGCCTTCGCGCGCGCCATCCTGGGCCTGGAGCGGCCGACCGTCGGCATCCTCAATGTCGGCTCCGAAGAGGTGAAGGGCAACGACGCGGTCAAGGGCGCGGCGCATATCCTGCGCAACAATCCCTCGCTACCGATGGAGTTCTGCGGCTTCGTCGAAGGCAACGACATCGGCGAAGGCACGGTCGATGTCGTCGTGACCGACGGCTTCACCGGCAATATCGCGCTCAAGACCGCCGAAGGCACCGCCAAGACCGTCACGCATTTCCTGCGCAGCGCCTTGCTGCACTCGCTGTTCGGCCGCATGGGCGCCTATATCGCCAGCGGAGCGTTGAATGCGCTGCGCCGCAAGCTCGATCCGCGCGCCTCCAATGGCGGCATCTTCCTGGGGCTCGATGGCGTGGTGGTGAAGAGCCATGGCGGCGCCGACGCGCTCGGCTTCGCCAGCGCGCTCGACATGGCCATCGACATGGCGAAGGCCGGCGTCATCGCACGCATCGTCGCCGACCGCCGCGGCATCAAGACGCTCGAGCCGGAGGCCGCCGCCTCGTGATTCGATCGCAAGTAATGGGCATCGGCGCGTATCTGCCGCAAACCGTCCTCACCAACGCCGAGCTGGCCAAGCGCGTCGATACCTCCGACGAATGGATTCGCGAGCGCACCGGCATCCGCCAGCGCCACGTCGCCGGCGACGGCGAGAAGACCTCCGACCTCGCGCTGGCGGCGTCGCGCCAGGCGCTCGCAATGGCCGGCATGGACGCGAACGAGCTCGACCTCATCGTCTGCGCCACCACCACGCCGGACGAGACCTTTCCCGCCACCGCGACCACGCTGCAGGCCCGGCTCAACATGAACCACGGCGCCGCCTTCGACGTGCAGGCGGTGTGTTCCGGCTTCGTCTACGGCATGGCGGTGGCCGACAGCCTCATCAAGACCGGCATGGCCAAGACCGTGCTCCTGGTCGGCGCGGAGACCATGAGCCGGCTGATGGACTGGACCGACCGCACCACTTGCGTCCTGTTCGGCGACGGCGCCGGTGCGGTGGTTCTTCAGGCCAAGGAGGGCAGGGGCGACAATACCGATCGCGGCGTGCTCAACACCAAGCTGTTCTCCGACGGACGCCTGCACGACCTGCTCTATGTCGATGGCGGGCCGTCCTCGACCCAGACCACCGGTCATCTGCGCATGCAGGGCAAGGAAGTCTTCCGCCACGCCGTGACCAACATTTCCGCCGCCATCGTCGCCTCGGTCGAGGAGGCGGGTCTGAAGATCTCCGATATCGACTGGTTCGTGCCGCACCAGGCCAACCAGCGCATCCTCGACGGCACGGCCCGGAAGCTCGGCATTTCGCCCGACAAGGTCGTCACGACCGTCGCGCAGCACGGCAACACCTCGGCGGCGTCCGTGCCGCTGGCCTTGGCGACGGCGGTCGCCGACGGCCGCATCCGCAAGGGCCAGCTCGTCCTGCTCGAAGCGATGGGCGGCGGCTTCACCTGGGGCGCCAGCCTGCTTCGCTGGTAGTCCACCGCTTCAAGACTTTGGCCTATCCCTTTGACGTTGACGGATAATCCGCCCGCGCCTACCTTCCGTTAGGCATAAGGGGATTCGCCCATGTCCACCGATACGTTGACGCGCGCCGACCTGACCGAAGCGGTGTTCCAAGCCGTGGGGCTCTCGCGCAACGAGTCGGCCCAGATGGTCGAGGATCTGCTTGAAGAGGTTTGCTCCGCGCTGGCGCGGGGCGAGACCGTGAAGCTCTCCTCCTTCGGCACCTTCGCCGTGCGCCAGAAGAGCCAGCGCATGGGCCGCAATCCCAAGACCGGCGATGAAGTGCCGATCGCGCCGCGCCGTGTTCTTGTATTTCGGCCGAGTCATGTATTGAAGGCGATCATCAACGGGCAGACGCCCGATCCCGACAAGAAGGACTGATTGCGCTTGCTCGCCACCGCCGTCTTCCGCGCCAAATCGCCCGAGGCTTTCCGCACCATCAGCGAAGTCGCCGGCGAGCTCGATGTGCCGCAGCATGTGCTGCGCTTCTGGGAAGGCCGCTTTACGCAGATCAAGCCGGTGAAGCGCGCCGGGGGCCGCCGCTATTATCGTCCCGAAGACGTCGATCTGCTGCGCGGCATCCGCACGCTGCTCTATGGCGAGGGCTTTACGATCAAGGGCGTGCAGAAGATCCTGCGCGACAAGGGCCAGCGCTATGTGGCGGAGCTGGGGCGCGGCGAAGCCGCCGCGGCGCCCATTCCCTTCGTCCGTCTGGTGGAGGCGGCGCCCGCGCGCTCCAATGTCATCGCGCTGGACCGCTTGGCCGAAGCCATTCTGCCGGCGATCGCGCCAGAAGCCCCGGCGACGCCAGAGCCGCCCGCGATCGAATTCGAACAGGTCCCGCCGGAAGCCGCGCCGACGAGCCACCTCGCGGAAGTCGAACAGGTCCGGCTGGAGATTCTTCTGGCCGAGCTGCTGCAGCTCAAGGCCAGACTTCAAGCCGCAACGCACCGCCATTAATCCGCGATTTGCGTTTCGCGGGCCCCCGACTATAGTCCGCCGCCTTCGCGGGATCGGCCTCGGCCGCCCCCAAAACCGCGATGAATATTGGATACGGAGCGTGGCGCAGCCTGGTTAGCGCACCAGTCTGGGGGACTGGGGGTCGTGGGTTCAAATCCCGCCGCTCCGACCAATCAAAGCAGACTTGTTATTCGGACCGCAACGCGCGCGCCATACGCCGACGCTTTATTGCCGAATGGAGAGAAATGGCCGTTGCGGCCGCCGCGCCTATCGGATTTCGCCGACTGGCCTTCCAATAAACCACTGTAATCAATCGAATATCCCAAACATTCCTCAGGATGACAAAGCGTCCGATTGCTGGGCAATCGTTCCATCCACCGGTCGGCCAAGCCGCGTGTGACAGCATGGGCGCCGCGATGGCTATTGAACCCGCAGTCTTTCTTTTGCAGATACAGCGTGGTCGATAACTCTGGGTTGGGTCGAAAGTTGGCGCAGAAGTCCGGACGCCGCGGGAATAATGTCGTGACGATCCACGAGGTCGCGCGCCATGCCGGCGTCTCGCCCATGACGGTTTCGCGCGTCGTCAATGGCGAGACCAATGTGCGCGAAGCGACGCGGGCCAAGGTGGCCGCCTCGATCAAGGCGCTGCACTACTCGCCCAATCTGGCGGCGCGCAGCCTGGCCACGGCCAACACCGTGCGGATCGGTCTGCTCTATTCCAATCCCTCGGCGGCCTATCTCAGCGAGTTTCTCGTCGGCAGCCTGGAGCAGTCGAGCCTGAGCGGCTGCCAGCTCGTCATCGAAAAGTGCGATGGGCCCAATACGGAACGAGCCGCGATACAGAAGCTCGTGCGCACCGGCGCCGACGGCGTGATCCTGCCGCCGCCCCTGTGCGATTCCGAGGAAGCGCTGAGCGCCGTGGAGGAGGCCGATATTCCCGCCGTGGTCGTCGCCACGGGCCGGCCGGCGCCAGGCCTATCGGCGGTCAGCATCGACGACTTCGAGGCCGCGCACTCGATGACACGCCGGCTCATCGCGCTCGGCCATTCGCGGATAGGCTTCATCATGGGTCATCCCAACCAGACCGCCAGCGAGCAGCGATACAAAGGATTCATGGCGGGGATGGAGGAGGCGGGTCTCAAGCCGGATCCCAAGCTTGTCGTGCAAGGCTACTTCACCTACCGGTCCGGTCTGGAGGCGTCCGAGAAGTTGTTGCGCGGCGCCAAACGGCCCAGCGCGATCTTCGCGAGCAATGACGACATGGCCGCGGCGACCATCGCGGTGGCGCACCGGATGGGTCTCGATGTGCCGCGCGATCTCACGGTCGCCGGCTTCGACGATACGCCGCTCGCGCTGACCGTCTGGCCGGCCCTGACCACCGTCCGCCAACCGATCGCCGAAATGGCGCGCGAGGCCGTCAAGCTCGTTCTGGAGCAAATCCGCCGCAAAAGATCGGGTGCGGAGCAGCAATCCGTCCAGAAATTGCTGGAATTTACGCTCATCCCGCGCGAGTCCACGGGCCGCGTAAACAGCCCGGCCCGTTGATCATCTCCTCGGTTTCTCTTGACAGACGGCGCTGTCGTGCTGTTGGTAGCGCAACCAATACCGAGAACGCCGGACGGGCGTCGCGTGGGATGCAGGGCACATGGATCACACAGAAAACGGGTGCCGGCCGTGACCGAATTCCTGCCGCGTGACGGACGCGAGGCGATTCTGGTCGGCCGGATCGATTTCGGCGATGGCCCGACACCTGTTGTCGTGCGCGACAACCGGGTTTGGGATGTCTCCGCCCTGGCGCCGACTGTGTCCGCCTTTCTTGAAGACTGGCCGCGCGCCGTGGCCGGGCGCGATCTGGGCGAGTTGGCGGACCTGCCGCTGAAACGGGCCTGGGACGGCCCCAGCTCGCCGAAATTGCTCGCGCCGATCGATCTGCAATGTGTCAAGGCCGCCGGCGTCACCTTCGCCGTCTCGGCGGTCGAACGCGTGATCGAGGAACGCGCGCGCGGCGACGCCGGCAAGGCGCTGGAGATTCGCAACGCACTCAAGGATCGCGTCGGCGCGGATTTGCGCTCCGTCGCGCCCGGCTCCGAAGCGGCGGTGAAGCTCAAGGCGGCGCTGATTTCCGATGGGCTGTGGTCGCAATATCTGGAGGTCGCGATCGGGCCCGACGCGGAGATCTTCACCAAGTCTCCGCTTCTGTCGTCGGTCGGCTGGGGCGATCACATCGGCATCCGCTCCGACTCCGATTGGAACAATCCCGAGCCTGAGATCGTGATCGTCTGTAACAGCCGCGGGCAGGCGGTCGGCGCCACGCTCGGCAACGACGTCAATCTGCGCGATTTCGAGGGTCGCAGCGCACTTCTGCTCGGAAAGGCGAAAGACAACAACGCCTCTTGCGGCATCGGCCCCTTCGTGCGCCTGTTCGACGACGGGTTCTCCATGGACGATGTCCGCAAGGCGGTGCTCGAATTGGAGATCGTCGGCCCCGAGAATTATCGGCTCGAAGGACGCAGCACGATGGCGGAAATCAGCCGCGACCCGCTCGATCTGTGCCGCCAAGCGATGAGCGAGCATCAATATCCCGACGGCTTCGCTTTGTTTCTCGGTACGCTGTTTGCGCCCACGCAGGATCGCGACATTCCCGGCCGCGGCTTCACCCACAAGGTCGGCGATGTGGTGCGTGTCTCGGCGCCCAGGCTCGGCGTGCTTGAAAACAAGGTGACGACATCGAAGGCCGCACCCCCCTGGACCTTCGGCGTCGGCGCGCTGATGGCGAATCTCGCGCAGCGCGGCTTGCTGCCCGCGGCGAAAAGCTGAGAACCAGGCGATGACCGATACGCTGACGCATTACATCGACGGCGAGCGCGTCAAGGCCGACACGCCGCATGAAAGCCTCAACCCGTCCGACACCCGCGAAGTCGTCGCGCGCTTTCCCGATGGCGGTGTCGCCGAGGTGAACGCTGCGGTCGCCGCTGCGCGCCAGGCTTTTCCCGGCTGGTCCGGCGCCTCGCCGGAAGTCCGCGCCGATCTGCTCGACAAGGTGGGCGAGACGATCCTTCAGCGTCGGAACGATCTGGGACAGCTGCTGTCCCGCGAAGAGGGCAAGACGCTGCCCGAGGGCATCGGCGAGGTCACGCGCGCCGGCCGCATCTTTAAATACTTTGCCGGTGAGGCGGTCCGCCGCCACGGTCAGAATCTCGACTCGGTGCGTCCGGGCGTCGAGATCAACACCTTCCGCGAGGCCGTCGGCGTCTTCGGCATGATCACGCCGTGGAATTTCCCGATCGCGATTCCGG